>FZPS01000068.1_pt92 | contig 11887 bp, 8 predicted proteins | sample 1817821 | NCBI WGS metagenome assembly FZPS01 (sample SAMEA104158645, study PRJEB21678) | metagenome | place: Germany | collected 2015-04-21 | reverse complement strand
CATTGTTATAGTCAATGCCCTCTAAATAAGTATTGTCAAATATCCCTAAGTTGCTGCTCTTTATTTCACTTATTTTAGTTAGCGTAATTCTATCGCCTATCTTACTTTGCGCCACGCTAAAAGTAAGTGTTTTGTTGTCAAGTTTATTAGTTGCTATATATAATTCTTTATCTACATATCTATCTATGGTAGAAAAGCACATTAAATTATAATCGCTGTTATAATCTATTGTCATTTTACTTAGCCCCGAATAGATATACATAATGTTTGCGCTCTTTCCTGTATCCGTTATGGCATAGTAAGCATACCAACGCTCATTTAAGTTTATATAAGTATCCATTAAATTTACTTTTCTTATCTTATATATATCAAATTCTAGCTTAAGAACAACCATTTTAAGCGGATTAAGCGATTGGTGCGTTATGCTAAAATATCCCCCTTTGCACGCATAACCTGGGATATAAGGTCCTGTATACGGAGTTATCTTTTTTACGGCATTTTCATAAAAACTTATATCCTTAGAGTGTTTTTCGGTATAATAATTATAATCCAAAACTTTATTAAATTCCGCCCCGTTTGTACCGTCTTGCTGCGCCTTTATAATAAACTCTGTCCCGCTATGTACATTATAGTAATAATAAAAATCCACTACGCCATTTTTTTTAGTAGTAAATATATAAACGCCGTTTTGGTCGGATACATAGGTATAAGATGCGTCATATTCTTTTGTAAGCGCGCCATCTAAAAAGAATTTATATATATTTTTATCTTGCGTATCCGTGTGCTTTACAACTTCTGATATTGTATTTAAGTTGACATATCTTTTAGTTTCTGCCCGCTTTATTTCATTTAGATTATATAGAGACAACTCTTTGCCTTCATAGCTATATAAAGCAACTTTATCTCCATCTTGCTTAACATAACTTCCTATACCTTGCCTAACGCCTTCTAGCAAAAATTCGCCATCATACCTGTAAATATCTACAAGGTCATTGCCTACCTTTATATTGTTGTTTTCCACTGTTGCAGGGCTATCAAATTCCCTAACTGCGCCGCTTTCGTCAAACAAAGTAAACTTATTGCTTTTTTTTGCGAACAAAGCGTTGCCATTGCCAAAAGTTGACAGCCTAGACACGCTTTCAAATGCTGCAAAAACAGCATTGTTGCAATAGATATCGTAATAAACCTTGCTTGCTATTTCGTTATCGTTTTCATCAAATTCTTTTTGAGAATATACAATATATCCAATGCTGGTTGTAAAACTTTGACTTGAAATAAACTCTTTATACTTGTCAAATTCAAGCTGGTGAATAACATTTAGGTTTTTATCTATTACTTTACGGGAAGTTATTTTGCCGCTGTCGTCATAGCTGGTAAAATAAATATAAATTATGGAAAAAGCGTTATCGCTATGAGAAGTTGTTAGCACTTCTGCTTGGCAAGATTGTGTCAAAAATGCCGCCTTGCCGTCTAAATGATATAGGGCAGTAGAGCTATTGCCATAAGAGTTTACAAAGTGTACAACAAATCCATAATACTCATAGCTATATTTGCTTTCCTTATCTAGTGTAATTTCATAAATAAGATTTGCGCCCTTAATTTTTATGTCTTTGTCGCTTGTTATTAGCGTATTGCCGTCATTGTCTAAAATAGAGTATCCATAATCGCCATCATTATAGGCTAAAAGAAATTTTTCATTAGTATCGTCTAAAAACTCTAAATGGTCATATCCGCCTACAAGTTTTTTTGTTTTGTCAATGCTGTACAAATAAAATTTACCATCGTCTACCGCAATATATTCTTGTTTGCTTGAATCCAGAATATCGTCATGCCCATTTTTAGATACATCATAATTGTTTGTGCATGCGCTAAGGTAAAACAATGAAACTACCGCCACAATTAAAAGAAGCAGCACCTTCTTTTTCATCTAAACAAAACTCCTCATAAGCTACTGAGAGCGTAAAATATTTTACGCTCTCAGCAATTTATTTTATATAAATAGTTGTATATCATAGGTCACTGACAGTATCTTAACTTGACCTTTACCCAGATAAATTGTATAGAACACAGTCACCTTTTTATTTACAAAATCAGTAACTTCGTTTAGGTATTCATAGCTATAACAATTGGCTACAATTTTCTTTCCGCTACCATCTTTAAGTGTGGTCATTAGTCCATTTTTGCTTATGGTAACCACACCATATAAATTAGCGTTAAGCAAGTCAACATCGTGGTGCTTAATATCTTCTACAATTTTGCCTTTATTAAGGTTGTAAAGTCCTTTTACTCCGCCTACTTCTACTACGGCTAAGTCGCCTTCAATAGCTGACACTTCATATTTTCCCTCTAAAACTTGAGTGCCTTCATAATTATACACACTGTTTCTGAAAGTAGAATAATTCAAAAAGTCTTTTGCCATCAAATACTTATCGCTTGCTATCTCAACATTGCTGCTATTAAATTCTGATAAAAGTTTTAGCGTATAGCTGCTCGTTTCTTTATCTATTACAAACTCAAACACTCTTGTTTTATCTTCTAAAGGTTCATGGCCTTTATAATTGTCTATATCATCGTCCTCTAGGTTTGCATAATGGTCAACTGTGCTAGCCACAATTATTTCCTTGTCAAAATCAATATAAACCTTTGCTGCATTATATCCTGAATATAGCTCAACTAGTCCGCTTCCGCTATCTATGCCATTTATCATATAATAAGCGTAAAGCACTTCTCCCCTTGACTGATAGTCATATTCTACAGGGTCAGTATTTTTTCTAGGAACTTTTGACAAAGCTTCATAGACAATCTCAAGATATTTATATCTAGTACCATTAAGCCAATAGACTTCTTCATTAACTTCAATACTAAACATCTTGTTTTCTATGCTATAGCTTGGCACTTTGTCGCCCTTATATGGTGCAATTGTGCCAGTTATACCGCTAATAAACACAATTTCGCTAGATTCTTTATTGACATAGTAACTAGCTGAGTATTGGCCAAGGTCTATCTTCCCATAAACTTCAATGTTTGGGTCATCGTTTTCAATTAATGTTTCTATATTTGACGCATAATCATAGCAATAGATAAATTCTCTATCCTCTGAATCATTTTGATTGGAGAAAAATGCGCACGCTAAACTATAGTCAATGTCCTCTAAGATAAAGCTATCGTCATATTCTTTAGTAAGTACGCCATCTCTGAAAAATTTGAATGAGAATTTGCCTTGGTCGTCACTAAGGTTATAATACTCTACTTCTACGCCATTAAAGGTATCCCAATCATTCAATATAAAAGTAGTGGTTGCTGTGTCAAATAATTTTTTGCCTTTCAAGTTATAAATTGCCTTGGTGTCGCCATTTGTTATGTAATAATAGCCACCGCTTATTTCAGCATTGCTAAGAATGGTTTCTCCCTTATAATTAATGACATCAGTTTTGTCTCCTGATGGAATAAGCAAATTGCCATAAGAGATAGAGTAAGAATCAAAAGACCTAATCTCTCCGCTTTGACCTACTAGATGATATGTGCTAATCCCAGTATCTGTATTCTCTTTTTGCGCAACATAAAAATAAGCAGCACCCTTGTCGTCTCTTAGAGAATCTAACACGGTTGTATAACCTTCATATATATTGTTGCCAGCAATAATATCGGCATGGTAAGTAGTTTTTTCGTCATTTATGCGCTTATTTTCCACAAACCCTAGTGAAGAATTTGTCTCCATATTACAATTAACATGTTTAAAGCTATCATTATAATCTTGAGCATAAATAGATTTAAGCGCGCCGTCAAAAATCTCAACTCTTGTTTCGTCGTCTGTTTCTGAATCAACACTAGTTGCAACAACATAGTTTAACTTAGCAGTATAAGTAGCCCAATCTTGATAGAAAACAAAATTTGTATCACTATTCTTGTCATAAAAAAGCGCTGAGCCATTCAAGTTAAACGCCGCACTTCTATACCTGTTTTCATCATTTAAGAAGTCTACAGCAATAAACTTGTCTTCTATATATGTACTCTCACCTTTAAGGCTAAAGTCTTGCACCATATATGCGTCAACTATCTTCATATCGGTAGTGCTTGCAATTATTGGTTCGCCTTTTTGATTAATTACCATGTGGCCTATTTCGCCATCGTTGCGCGCAAATAGAAAATCTTCACAAATATCACCCATATAAGAATCCAAATATCTAAGCTCATCAAATCCTTTTTTGGTAAGCTTTTTGCTATTTTTCATACTATATAAATAACTTTTTCCATCTTCAACGGCAATATAGGTGTCTTCAGACCCTCGAATAATGGCGTCGTGTCCTTTCTTGGATACCTTAAAATCATTAGTGCAAGCCGCTAATAAACACGCCAAAATGACCGTTAAAATGGCTAAAATAAATACTTTCTTTTTCATACTTTTCTCCCCTTTATTTTTTATAGGTTTTTTATAATTCATATAATAACATATCGCTTTTTCTATTGCAATATTCGCACTCATTTTGTCAAAAAAATATTTTTCATTTACCTTTATTTTGCTTTTTTGCATAAATTGGAATTTTGCAAGATAAATATAAGTATATTCACGCAAAAAACAAATTGCCACCTTGTATCAAAAAAGGCGGCAATTTTATATATCTACATTAAAATACAAGCGTTTTTTAGGCAAGTTTTAACTTTATAGTAAAGGTTTCGTCATTTACTTTTATTTCTTTTACAATACCAGTATCTAAGTCATTCTCAATAGAAACAGCCAAAATATCTTGCTTAATACGCTCTTTGTATTCATTTAGCGCGCTTAAAACTTCATTGCTTGCATTGTCAAAAGATGCAACTATCCTTTGCTCTACGGCAAAGCCTGCTTCTTTCCTTAACACTTGTATTTGTCTTATAGTTTCTCTAATAAAACCTTCTTTCTTAAGCTCAAGAGTTATATGAGTGTCAAGAGCCAGCGTAAAGTTATTTTCTTTAGCTACGGCAAAGCCAGACTTTGGTCTATCGTGAATATCAAAAAGACTGCTATCTAAATCTACAAAATTCCCTATGGTTACCTTGCCTGTTTTATATTGCTCATAAAACTTTTCTAGCTCTTTGTTTTCTAGAGCATCGACAAGCGGCTTTAACTTTTGCGCATCTTTTTTTAGAACTGCGCCTGCGTTGCGGAAGTTTACCGTAAAGTATTTTTCATTAAAGGCGTCTTCGTTTTGTGCAAACACTATTTCTTTTATGTTAAGTTCTTCTTTAACAATGTCAAGTAGTGGCACTAAGTTATCTTGCTTTTCTTTAGAAGTAACTACATAAAGCTGGCTAAGCGGTTGTTTTATCTTTATCTGCACTTCGTTTCTCATTCTTTGGCAGGTAGCTATAACTTCTCTAGCTATTGCAGTTTCTGCCAAAACTTTTTCATTCTTTGGCATATCTATTTCTTTTGCAAAATCGCTTAAATGCACGCTTATCTTTGCATCTTTTTCTAGCGCTCTTACTGTATTTTGATAAATATAATCAGTAATAAAAGGAATAATGGGCGCCATAACTTTTATGGCTGCTTTTATAGCTTGATACAAGCACCAATAAGCGTTCATTTGGTCTAGCTTGTTTTCTGATTTCCAAAAGCGTTTGCGGTTTATTCTTATATACCAGTTGCTAACATCGTCTGTAAAGCTTTCAAACTCCTTAATTGTTGCAGCAGTATTATAGTTCTTATAACCTTGATCTGCCTTTTTGATAAATTGATTTGTCCTTTCTATCAGCCACTTATCGCTATGAGTAAAGGTATCATAATTTGGCTTAAAGTTATCTAAATCAGGCTTATCAAGGCTTGCGTAAAGATTAAAGAAAATATAGATATTCCAAAAAGATAAAATCTTTCTCCTAGCTTCGTCAGCCAACGTAAAACCAAAGCGCACATCGTTATTTATAGGCGCGCCGCCAAAGATATACCTAATTGCATCTACGCCCATTTTGTCAGCGGCTTCGTCAAACCTTATCATATGGCCCGTTTTGCTAAACTTCTCACCTGTTTCTTGCACAACGGAAGAATGCACAACGGCGTTTTTCCACGGCGCTTTACCAGTTAGAACGACGCTCATAAACAGCATAGAATAAAACCATAGTCTTATCTGTTCTTTCATCTCTAGCACCATATCGCTAGGGAAGTTCTTGTCAAAGTACTCTCTGTCGGTAAAATAGCCTTTAGTGGAAAATGGCGCAATGCCAGCGTCTAACCAACAGTCGCCAACTTCAGGCACGCGCTGTACCAAGTTGCCGCACTTTGGACAGCGTATCTTTACCTTATCTATATAAGGCCTATGCAAATGTGGCACGTCTTCTAGTGAGCCGTTTTCGCTAAGCTCAAGCAATTCTTCTTTACTGCCTATAACTGTCAACTCTCCGCATTGCTTGCAGTCATAAAAAGGTAATGGCAAGCCATAAAAACGCTTCCTTGAGATATTCCAGTCGCCCATATTGGTAAGCCAGTCATTCATTCTCTTACCTGCATGTTCAGGCTCATATTTTACTGTATTGCTTGCCGCTATAAGTTGCGGCCTGAGCTCATCAGTTGCTATACTCCACTCATCAACTAGCTTAAATACCACAGAAGTTTTGCATCTCCAGCAATGCGGATAGCTATGCTCTATGTCTTCTGTCTTATAAAGCGTTCCATTCTTTTGCATTTCCGCCACCACAATTTCGGTGACTTCGTCGGTGTTTTTGCCGCTTAGCGGTCCAAACCCTTCCAAAATAATGCCGCTATCGTCAATGGGGCAAATGGTGGGCAAGCAAAGGCTCTTGCCTAAGTCAAAGTCACCTGCTCCGCACCCTGGCGCAATATGCACAACGCCCGTTCCTTCATTGGCGTCCACTTCCTCCCAATGCACTATGGTATGCACAAATTTTTGACTATCTAAATCTGAAAATACTGTGGTATATTCTTTTCCAATAAGTTCTGCGCCTTTAAATTCGTCAAGCACTGTAACAATATCGCCTTTTAGCTTGCCTAGCGCATTTTTACCCACAATTAAAGTACGGCTGTCGCTCTTTACCTTAACTCTTACATAGTCTATTTCAGAGTTTACAGCAAGGGCCACATTGCTAGAAAGCGTCCAAGGTGTAGTAGTCCATACAAGTATGCTGTCGTTTGAGTCTTTTATAGGAAGCTTTGCGTAAATGGAAGTATGCACTATGTCTTTATAGCTTCCAGCCATTTCATGCTCACTCAAACTTGTCCCGCACCTAGGACACCAAGGCATAGGCCTATGGCTTTTTACAAGGTAGCCTTTTTGGTGGCATTTCTTTAGAAAATACCAAATAGATGTTATGTTAAGGTCGGTATTAGTATAATAACTGTTGTCCCAGTCCATCCATTGACCAAGACGCTTACTTTGCTTAGTGATAATATCGGAAAAATGCTTTACCCTTTGCATACACGCTTCGGTAAACTTGTCTAGTCCATACTCTTCTATGCCGCGCTTATCCTTGATGCCAGCTTCTTTTTCCGTTTCTACTTCCACCCATAAGCCTTGGCTGTCAAAGCCATTGCGATACTGGCAACTTTTGCCGTGCATAGCATGGTATCTAATGTTGACATCTTTAAGCGTTCTGCCCCAAGCATGATGGACGCCCATAGGGTTATTTGCCGTTATTGGACCGTCCAAAAAGCGAAATGGCTCATTATTTTTATTTTGCTCTACAAGTTTTTCAAAGCATTTATTGTCCTCCCAGAATTTTAGCATTTGCTTTTCCAAAGCTACAAAATCTGGTGTTGCATTTTCCTTTTTCATTTATATTCCTCCATAAAAAACATGGCTTTATTATTATAATCTAATAAATTATAACCATACAATAAACTTATGTCAAACATAACTAGGGAAAAAACCTTATATCTAGGCATTTTTCTTGCTTAATCAACACCTTATAGTGTATAATCTACCAAGGAGTTTATTATGTTTGCATTAGTTACTGGCGCATCTGGCGGAATAGGAAAAGAGATAGTTAAAAAGTTGGCTGATGACGGTTTTACCGTTATTTGTCACTATTGTCAAAATGAGCAAGCTATAAAAGAATTATGGGCAATTTACGGCGACAAAATTATTGCTACAAAGTGCGATTTTTCTGACCTTAAACAAACTAGCTTGTGGGCAGAACATATTGCAAAAACCTACCCAAAAATCAATGTGCTTGTAAATAACGCAAGTATGGCAAGACAGTGTCTTTATACCGATATGGAATTGGAAGAAATCTTGAATATTATAAACACCAACCTAACTTCTACCATGATAGTGACTCAAAAAATTTGCAATAATATGATAAATTTACGCTATGGCAGAATTATTAATATTTCTTCTGTGTGGGGTGTTTATGGCGGAAGTTGCGAAGTTGCGTATTCGGCAAGCAAGGGCGGAATTATCTCTTTTACCAAAGCGCTTAGCAGAGAGCTTGGACTGTCTTGTATTACTGCAAACTGCTTAAGTTTAGGACTTATTGATACCCCTATGAACAGCAACTTAAGCAAAAATGATTTAGATGAATTTGCAAAAAATGTATCACTTGGCAGGATAGGCAATCCTGAAGAAGTAGCCGAAGTTGTCAGTTTTCTTGCCAGCAAACAATCTTCCTATGTCACAGGTCAAATCATAGGAGTAGATGGCGGATACTAATTAAAAAATATGCCTTTTATAGTGGCTTATGGATTGACTTTATGGCATTTTGGGCATACAATGTATTATACCTAATTAGGATTTAAGCGAAATTATTTTTGAAAAAGGAGGTAAGTAATGGACAGCGGAAATAGCAAAGGCACCGATGGCAGTTGTCAGAGTAATGAAGTTCCGTTATGTTTGTTTACTTACGGACTTATTACCTAACAGCTTTTTTGTGTCTTATTTCCTTGGGCTTTGCCTTAAAAACAACTAAAGGAGGTAAGAAGAATGGATGAAGAAATTCTATTTTCAATGATAAAGGAAAAAAACATTAGGGAGTTGCGCCCTAAATTAGCTGCAATGAACGCTGTTGATATTGCGCACCTGCTTAACGATGTGAGCAAGGAAGACTTGCCCATTTTATTTAGGCTGCTTCCTAAAGATTTAGCGGCAGACACTTTTGTAGAAATGGATACCGATATGCAACATCTGTTGATATCGTCTTTTTCAGATAGAGAGTTGCGTCTTATATTAGAAGAACTATTTATTGATGATACCGTAGACATTATTGAAGAAATGCCTGCTAATGTCGTCAAGCGTATCCTAAACCAAAGCGATGCTGAAAGCCGCAAAACCATAAACGAAATTTTACAGTACCCAGAGGACAGCGCAGGTAGTTTGATGACGATAGAGTATGTCACCTTGCGCAAAGATATGACGGTAAAAGACGCCTTTGACACCATTAGAAAAACAGGCGTTGATAAAGAAACCATTTATACTTGTTATGTTACCGACCATCAAAAATATCTTCAAGGCATTGTCACTGTAAAGACCTTGTTGCTTAGCAAAGATAATACTTTGATAAAAGATATTATGGAGACTAACATAATTCATATAGACACCCACACCGATAAAGAAGAAGTGGCTAAGCTGTTTAGTAAATATTCTTTTTTGGCAATGCCCGTTGTGGACAAAGAGGGCAGACTTGTTGGTATCATAACCGTTGATGACGCTATGGATGTTATTGAAGATGAAGCAACGGAAGATATTACTAAGCTAGCAGGTGTCACTCCAGCCGACAAGCCTTATCTAAAAACTAGCATTTGGCAGATTTGGGCAAACCGTGTGCCATGGCTGCTCTTTTTAATGGTAGGAGCTACCTTTACAGGTATGATAATAAGAAAATACGAAAGCACACTTGCTGTGTCCATTGCGCTAACCGCCTTTATACCAATGCTTATGGATACGGGCGGCAACGCAAGCAGCCAAGCAAGCGTAACAGTTATACGCGGGCTTGCGCTAGATGAATTAGAATTTAAAGACATTGGCAAAATTTTATGGAAAGAAACTAGGCTGTCTATACTGCTTGGTGGTACACTGTCTGTGGCATGCTTTATAAAACTTATGGCAATAGACCAGCTTTTCCGCATTCCCCACGGCTATATCATAGCAGCGGCAGTATGCGTTACTATGTTCATAACAATAATGGTTGCAAAAATAATAGGCGGTACATTGCCGCTGTTTGCTAAGCTATTAAAACTAGACCCTGCGGTAGTTGCCAACCCCTTTATTACAACTATGGTAGATGCCGTAAGCCTAATAATTTACTGCAATGTGGCTATACTTTTGTTAGACCTCTAGGAGTGTTATAAACGCAAAAGAAAAGGCGGTTTTTTAAGCGCCTTTTCTTTTATTTCCTTAGGAGGTTATTACTATTGTTCTTTAGCTAATTTAACTATACTGTAACAACCTTAAATGCATATTAAAAACTAAAAAAATTTTTTTAAGATTATTTAAAATATTTTCATAAGCAAAGCAGACAAATAAATGACCAGCACAACAAGGCCGCAAAATATAGCTATAAGCAGTACTTTAATGGTGCTTTTACCGCCTTGCATAGCTAAAGAAACTTCTTCTTGCTGTTCTTTGGTGCATTCAATAAAGTTCTTTGGCTCTTTGCCATTCTCATATAATAAATAATAAGCTAAGGCTTTAGGGTGGTCTTCAATAAGAGTATGGCTATCTATGCCGCTTAGGCTAAAAAACATTACTATATCGCCTGCGCCGCCGCTTACCATAAAGCTAAATACCGCCACCAAAAATAAGTTGCCAAAAATAGCGGAAATAACTAACGGAATTATTCCCGTTATTATAATTGGTAAAATAATAGATATTCTGTAAGCGTTAATTTTCAAAGGCTTTTTTATATGGCAATAAATCATACCTTGTTTTAGATTTGCGCCCAATTTTATATCCTTAAATGTTAATTTGCCAAAAATAACTGCGCTTATTGCATGCAAAAGTTCATGGATTACTAGCAAAACTGCTAGCATCAGTATAGAAATAATGACATCTAGGTATACTTTGCCCGTTAATAAAAGCTTGTTTTCTAAAGATAGATTAATGAGGGAAAAAGCAATAAATGAAACCAAAAACATCACTAGCGAAATTGTGGCTACTGTGTTTAAGTTAAAACTTTTTAGTTGTCTTTTATAATTCATAACAAACCGCCTTTTTTGTAATTGTACTTATTAATAGCCCATTTGTCAATTGCAGTTGAAAAATACGGCAAAATAATATATACTAAGTTTACATTGATGATTTTAGGAGAAAAATATGCAACTGATTCCAAGTTTTCAAGTGGACCATCTAAGGCTAAAACCAGGCCTGTATGTGTCCAGAAAAGACTATATCGGCTATGAGTGCGTCACCACTTTTGATATACGAATGAAAAGACCTTACAAAGAAGAAGTAATGGACACAGGCTCTATTCATGCCCTAGAGCATATTTGCGCCACATATTTACGCAATGACCAACTTTGGAAAGACAAAATTATTTATTTTGGTCCTATGGGCTGCCGTACTGGCTTTTATCTTATTGTGGAAGGGGATATAGGTACAGACACCATATTGCCTCTTGTAGAGCGCACCTTTGACTATGCCGCAGAGTTTGAAGGAGAAATCCCAGGCGCAACGCCTAAAGAGTGCGGTTTTTGTGTGGATATGGACTTAACAGGAGCTAAGAGAGATGCTGCGCTATATTATAATGTGCTTATAACTGCCACCAAAACAAACTTTAACTATCCACAGCCACGAAAGAAAAGACAAAGTAAGTAATAAAAAAACGGCAAGATTGCTATCTTGCCGTTTTCCTTTTTAATTTAGTCAGCGCTATTTTTTGAAATTTTATTTCTTCTTTCCCTACGCTTTGTGACACAAGTTTTTTACAATAGTTTTCCAGGTGTGATTGAATATCCTTATAGTAC
>FZPS01000062.1_pt4676 | contig 11888 bp, 10 predicted proteins | sample 1817821 | NCBI WGS metagenome assembly FZPS01 (sample SAMEA104158645, study PRJEB21678) | metagenome | place: Germany | collected 2015-04-21 | reverse complement strand
TCCATGGTTTTGTCTTGTTTTAACCTTAACTCGTTTCTTTAAAAAGTAAAATCATGTCTCTAAAGTGACATTTTCATAGAATAAAATTATACTTTTTTAGGTGACATTTTCACTGACTATTGACACCCTGTTTATCCAGAGAGTTTTAAATGTGGAGGTGTGATAGCTTGAAAGAACTAAGCAAAAAGTTGAAACTAAAAAGAACATGGCAACTACATGTAATGATGGTGCCAATTGTTGTGCTATTGGTCATATTTTGCTATGTGCCCATGATAGGTATTGTAGTATCTTTTCAGGATTACCTTCCAACCAAAGGTTTTTTTGGTTCGCCTTGGGTTGGACTGGACAATTATAGATTCCTTTTCAGTTTAAATGATTTCTTCCAGATAATACGTAATACTTTAATCATTTCAGGGGGAAAAATCTTACTTGGGCTGATAATATCAATCTTTTTTGCTATAATGTTATATGAGAGCAATATGCGTATAATGAAAAATGTAGTTCAAACTAGTGTCTTTTTGCCCTACTTTCTTTCCTGGGTAGTCTTGGGAGGTATCTTCATAGATATTTTCTCCTTAGAAGGGGTCGTTAACCGAATTATTTCATTCCTAGGTATAGAACCTGTCATGTTCATGGGGCATCCTATATGGTTTGTTATTGTTATTATTATTACTGATGTTTGGAAAGTGTACGGCTACAACATGATAGTATTTTATGCTGCCATAATGGGGATTGATACAGCATTATATGAAAGTGCCACTATTGATGGAGCGGGTAGGATACGGCAGGTATTTGCTATAACCCTTCCAAGTATTGCTCCTATGATTGTAGTAATGGGTATGCTTAGTCTAGGAAATATTCTCAACGCTGGTTTTGATCAAATATTCAATATGTACAACCCAACTGTCATGTCTACGGCGGATATCCTTGATACATACATCTATCGTATGGGCGTAGTTAGTGGACAGTATAGTTTTGCAACAGCTGTGGGTTTTTTTAAGTCTATTGTTGCTATGATATTGATCGTAACGAGCAACTGGGCTGCTAAACGCTTTGCAGGATATCGAATTTTTTAGGAGGTAACCAGATGAAGAGAATCGAAGAAATTCCTATGTACCGTAGAACCAAAGGACCATTAATGACGATTGGTGTCATTGTAAATAATGCTATCTTGTTGATTGCGGCTGCTTTATCCCTTTTACCTATTCTACATATTATTGCAGTTTCTTTCAGTGAAAATGCTCCTGCTAACGCAAATCTAGTGGGGCTTATACCTATTGGCTTTAATCTGAAGGCCTATGCTGAAGCTGTGACCGATTCAAAAATGCTGGTGGCTCTAGTCCAGACCATTAAACGAACAGCACTAGGTGTTCCCGTTAACATGATTCTAACCATCCTGTGCGCTTATCCTCTTTCCTATCATAAAAAAGACTTTCCTATGCGCACTTTTTATTCTGGATTTGTTATCTTTACTATGTTATTCTCTGGTGGATTGATTCCATCTTACATACTAATGTCTCGCTTGAACCTGATGGATACTTTGTGGGCACTAGTTCTGCCTGGTATTCCTGTATTTAATGTTATCATCATGATGAATTTCTTCCGAGAGATCCCGGAAGAAATTAAAGAGGCCGCCATGATTGATGGTGCTGAGCATTTTACAATGCTAACCCGTATTATATTACCTACGTCTGGTGCAGTATTGGCAACATTGACTCTGTTTTGTTTCGTGGGACATTGGAATGCATGGTTTGATGCTTTGATTTATATGAAAGATCTGACTCGTTATCCTCTGCAAAACTATATCCAGACTCAGGTTGCCCGTATGACACTCAGTCCCGATCTAGAAGAGGCTAAACGACTTGCCTTTATATCTAGAAGATCGCTGCTCTTTGCCCGTATCTTTATATCCATCGTTCCTATTCTGATTGTTTATCCTTTCCTACAAAAATACTTCCAAACAGGTATTATAGTGGGTGCAGTAAAAGGATAAAATGTTTGAAAGGGGTTAATCTATGAAAACTAAACGTATACAGCTTATTCTTGATACTGATATCGGTCCCGACTGTGATGATGTGGGTGCTCTGGCTTTATTACACATTCTTGCACGGAAACATCCTACGGATTTTCTAGCTATGACCAACTGTACTTCTAATCCTTATGCCTGTGGTACTATAGATGCTGTAAATCGTTGCTATGGCCATCCTAATATTCCCATCGGCACCTATGAGAAGTCAGGATTTCTAGAGGATGGGGCCTCACAAAAGTATAATCGATATATTACCCTAAACTACGAAAACGCATATCGTCCCCCTACAACCCCTCCCGGGGCTATTTCTGTTTTAAAGAAAGCCCTAAGGGGAGCTGAGAACAAAAGTGTAACTTTTCTTGCTATAGGTCCTTTAAACAATGTTGCTAACCTGATCCGTGATTCAGAAGGTTATAACCTTGTCAAAGAAAAAGTATCCTGTCTGGTTACTATGTCTACTGGACTGGTTAAACCGGAATGGAATGTGGTAATGGATATCCCCGCTGCGCAAACAGTATTCGATAAATGGCCAACTCCTATTGTGATTAGTGTATATGAAACTGGGGAGTCCATAATAACTGGTCGTTCTTTCGGTTCAATGTCACCCTATCATCCATTGCCTGTAGCTTATAGACTCCATGCTGATGGGGATGAGAAACGGGGACGGATGAGCTGGGATCTTACGGCTGCTTGGTATGCCTTGGCAGGGACAGAACCTTTCTTCTATCTATCATCCCCCTGCAATGTTACTATAGATTCCAGTGGATTAGCTATTTTCCAGGATGATGACCAAGGGAAATGTCGGATTTTACACAATCGAATGCATCCCGAAGAGATCGCTCAGCATATCGATAGTATGTGGACAGAATAGGGGGATATAAATGACTAATCGAGAACGTTTCAAGCGTATCTTTCGGTACGAGCCCATAGATTACCTGCCAGCTTATTTTTTTGGCACTTGGAAGGAAACTAAGGCCAGATGGCTGACAGAAGGTCTAACTGGAGATGCTGAAGAATTGCTGGCAGGGGGAAACCTAGGTCCTCAGATCGAAGGTATGGGACCGGATTGGGAACCAGATATTTGGTCAGGTCACGGACTAGTAAATTTCCATCCTATTGGGAATTATCCATACGAGGAATTGTCCCGTACGAAAGAATATCGCATATATCGAAATAGCCTGGGTGCAGTTATCAAAGAAAGTCTAACTTCTAACAGCATTCCACATACCATCAAACCTGCGCTAGAGCCAACACGAAAATCCTGGGAAGCTTTTCGTCGCTTTTTAGATCCTACGCAAAGTAATCGCTATCCGGCAGATTTGCCCCAGTTGGCCCAAGCATACTCCGCTGTTGACCGCCCCTTAGTATTTATGGGAGGCAGCCTATATGGTTATCTTAGGGACTGGATGGGTGTGGAGAATATATCTTTGCTGATGTATGACGATCCTGAATTAATGCGAGAAATGGTTTCCTATATGGCAGACTTTTTCATGGCTGTATATGAACCTGTCCTCCGCTATGTCACCTTTGATCTTTGTTATATCTTCGAAGATTGTTGCGGTGCTAACGGACCATTGTTTTCTCCCCGTTTTTACAATGAATTTTTCTCGGAGCCCTATCAACGGCTGTTTAAGTTCTATCGCGATAGAGGCGTGGAATTTATAATGCTAGATAGCGATGGATATGTTGAACCTATGATCACTTGTTGGCTAGATTCAGGTGTGGATATTCTTTTTCCCATGGAGATCGGTACATGGAATACTGATCTTTGTGCTTTACGCAAACAATACGGAAAGAGATTACGTATGTTTGGAGGTGTTAACAAGCACCTTATTAGTCAAGGTGGGCCAGCTTTGGAGAGGCATCTAGACAGCTATAAATGTATTGTACAAGAAGGAGGTTTTTTGCCCATTCCTGATCACCGTATTCCGCCAGAATGTTCCTATCAAAAATTTTTAGCATATTTAGAGACATTTAACCGCATCTATAACGGATGAAATAGAGAGGAAGGATAGAGGATATGCTTATCACTTCTGATCAGAAAAAAAGGCTGGATAACTGGTGGAATAACGGGGAGCAGGATCGTCCTATCATTCTATGTTCTTGCTATAAACCTGATTTTGCACCATTAATCCTAAAGCAGAATCTGGACGATTATTGGAATAGTCCAAAAGCCATGGTAGAACGAGAAATACAGCGTATTGATAACACCTTGTGGTTTGGAGAAGCTGTTCCCTATCATTACCCTGAGTTCGGTGCTGCCGCTATGGCAATCATGATGGGAGCGGATAAGGAATATATTGGTACAAACAGCATCTGGGCAATTGGAAATTATACTGAACCTGAACTTATTCCCGAAATATGTCTTTATACTAATGCTGACTTTTACGATTTAGTTTGGGACACAATGAAATTATCATTGGATCGTTCTAAGAATCATCATATGTTAGGAATGTATTGTCTTGGTTCTCCAGTGGATACTCTAGCCAGCCTGATGGGTACAGAAAATGCCTTGTTAGCTTTGGCCACAAAGCCAGGAAAAGTAAAACCTATACTTGATGACATCTTTACCTGCATGGCCAGAGAATTGGAACGCTATATCAACCTTATACAGCAAACAGGTGAAAATTACACTACAAACTGGCACGGATTATATTGTAGCGGGAAGGGAATAGCAATTCAGGAGGATAGTTCTTGTATGCTGTCAAAAGACATGTATGAAACTTACTGTCTTCCTTATGTCATAGCTTTAGCAGAGATGCAAACTCATGCTTTTTATCATCTGGATGGACCCGGTGCTTTACACCATTTGGACACTATTCTCCAAATCGATGCTATCAAGGTGGTACAATGGGTTCCCGGAGCAGGGCATGAAGACTTATCTCTTTGGTATGATGTTATTGAAGCTATTTTAAATAGTGGTAAATCTTGTTTTCTTTATGCAAAATCTAAGGAAATTCCCGAAATTGTAGATGCTTTTGGTCCAGATAGATTATGTTTTAGTGTAACGGATGGAACCTATGAAAATTGTTGTCGACTGGCAGATCGGTATCAACTAGAACAGCTTGATACTACTAAACACTATTATGCCAAATCCAATGAATTGTTCAATCCTTAGCAGGATGGGAGACAAAACTATGGATTGATGCAGAAATGATATCAGTGTTTAAAATTTTAGAGATAAACTATTTATATTATTCACTACCCAAGATACTATGTATTAGATATTAGTAGTGAAATAAAAAGAGAACACAATATTATATGGGGAAGTGAGTGCATATAATGAAAAAAATCACAGTGGTAGGAAGTTTGAATATGGACTTGGTAGTTGATGTAAAAGATATGCCCCATAAGGGCGAAACCATCCTTGCAGATCAGTATGAAATGATCCCAGGTGGTAAAGGTGCCAACCAGGCATATGCAGTAGGGATGTTGGGTGGTCAGGTCACAATGCTAGGGGCTATAGGAAATGATGATTACGGGAAAAAACTATGCCGAAGTCTACAAAGTGCTGGAGTATGCATCGACCATTTAAAAGTGACAGAAAATCTGGGAACAGGGACAGCGATTATTATAGTTAATGAACAAGGAGAAAATAGTATTATAGTAATTCAGGGTGCTAATAAAGCAGTGGATACGGTGTATATTGATGAAAATATGGAGGTTATTCGAAATAGCGATATAATTATTCTTCAATTGGAAATTCCTCTGGAGACAGTTATTTACACTGCTAAGAAAGCTAAAGAATTAAATAAAATGGTTATTCTTGATCCTGCACCAGCACGTTATGATCTGCCAGATGAATTATTTAAATACGTGGATTTAATAAAACCCAATGAGACCGAGCTAGGTATTTTGTTGGGAGATAGGAATGCTAAAGAAGATCTATATGGGTCAAGTGAAAAGATAAAAAAGAAAGGCGCTAAAAATGTCTTGGTTACACTTGGTAGATATGGTTCTTACCTAAATGATTTAGATGGAAATACATATCGTTTTTATTCACAAGACGTTCCAGTGGTAGATACTACAGCAGCTGGCGATAGCTTTATTGCAGCCGTTGCAGTGGGACTTGCAAAAGGATGGAATATTCTATCTTCTATTAAATTCGCTGATAAAGTGGCCACAGTGGTAGTAACAAGGAAAGGTGCACAATCGTCAATTCCATCATTACAGGAAGTTAAAGGATACTTGAGCCAGGAATAGGAACAGGGAAATATAACACAAGTAGTTGAGGTTTATCAGATTTTAGCTCCCATGCATATATAAGGTTTATATCAGATATTAGATTTAGTATTATATATTATATATACTCAGCTTAAAAGAAAAATGGGAGGTATATATATTGAAATACCCTATGAACTATCCCAAAATACCTAATTTAGATTCTATGCTGGATCATTTGAGAGAATATGCACGTTTAAAGTTTGAACATGGTGCTGACAGACAAAAGATACAGGACCTGGTAAATAAAGCGGAAGAAGGATTAAAAGACATAATTGAAAAACTGAAATCTCTTGAAGAAGATGCAGAGCTTTTGGCAAAGGAGCCCAATGATATTGAGAGAATATGCACGTTTAAAGTTTGAACATGGTGCTGACAGACAAAAGATACAGGACCTGGTAAATAAAGCGGAAGAAGGATTAAAAGACATAATTGAAAAACTGAAAGCTCTTGAAGAAGATGCAGAGCTTTTGGCAAAGGAGCCCAATGATATTGAAAGAATACGTGCTCTAAGGCCTGAAGGTTCTAGACGACTTTGGAAATATTTTGACAAGGATAAGTATATCCACAGATTAAAGGGTGCTTTAATTGGTAGAATGGCGGGATGTACCCTTGGGGCACCTGTGGAGTTATGGAGCATAGAGTCTATGAAGGAATGGGCACGGTATATTGGAGATAAGTTTCCACCGGAGGATTACTGGTCTCAAGTAAAGAATCCAAGCGATAAAAGATATGGGGTCAGTGAGGCTGTTAAATATACCAGAGATGGAATGGACGGAGTACCGGTAGATGATGATGTTACATATACCATACTGGGACTGTTGATTGCTGAAGACTATGGACTTGATTTTACCGTTGAGGATGTGGGGAAAGCCTGGGTTAAATATCTGCCCTATGCTTGCACGGCTGAGGATATAGCCCTTAAAAATCTAAAAGCTGGTATTCCTGCTCTTGAAGCGGGAGAAAAGAATAATCCCTATTATCAATGGATAGGAGCGGATATAAGATCTGACCCCTGGGGGTATCTTGCTCCAGGACTGCCTGAAAAGGCTGCTGAAATGGCATATAGGGATGCCTATATAAGCCATAGGCGAAATGGAATATATGGGGAAATGTATTTTAGTGCTGTAATTTCTGCTGCTCTTGAAGTTGATAATACCATTGATGCCTTAAAGATTGGACTTGAAGAAATTCCAAAGGATTGTTTACTGGCCAGGGATATCCGCTGGGCTCTTGAGGCAGGCAAGGATATTAAGAATCATATGGATGCCCATGAGGCTGTTAAGGAACGATTTGGTGATATGCATCCAGTTCATACCAATAATAACGCTTGTTTGACCATTTTTGGACTCTTAATAGGAGGAGATGACTTTGCAAAGGTAATAGGGGAAACTGTAGCTATGGGATATGACAATGATTGTACTGCTGCTACTGCAGGTAGTATTATAGGTGCAGTCAAAGGTATAAGTGGTATTCCTGAACATTGGTACAAAAACTTTAACAACAAGGTACTTACCTATATCAATGGTCATCCTGAATTCAAGATAGATGATGTAGTTGAAAGATTTGCACTGCAGGCCGAAAAGCTATTTCTATAATGCTGTTATTAATTAACCTGAATGTAGCTCAACCTAATATGCATAATATGCGTATTAGGTTGAGTATTAATTATTAATGTATACTTATATAAGGAGGTTGGGGTTATTAATGCTAATAAACAAAAGAAAATTTAAATTTGTTTTTATTGGTGCTGGTAGTTCTGTTTTTACTATGAGGCTTGTGGGTGATATCTTAACAGAAAAGTGTCTGGAAGAGGGAGAATTAGCTCTGGTAGACATTGACGAGAAAGTACTTGATGAAGTAAGTGTGGCTGTAAAAAAACTGGTCAAGTATACTGGAAGAAAGTTTAATGTTAGTGCTTATACTGATTTTAGGGATGCTATAGACAATGCTGATTTTGTATTCTTTACATTTGCTACAGGAGGCTATGACAGGTGGAAAAAGGATATAGAGATATGCACCAGGCATGGGGTGCTTCAGTCAGTTGGGGATACCATAGGACCAGGCGGCATTATTAGAACCCTGCGTACTATTCCTGTGGTTATGGATATTGCTGGTGAGATGGAGAAAAGATGTCCGGATGCTTGGGTAATCAATTATTCAAATCCCGAAGGTGCTGTTTGTCTGGCTTTGCAAAAGTACACCAAAATTAGGTCCTTTGGCCTGTGTCATGGAACTCCCAATACGGCCAAAAGGTTGGCTGATAAGGTTTTTAAGGTTGACCCAGGTAGACTACAGTATCGCGCTGCAGGTATCAATCATATAACCTGGTTTACCCACCTAGCTATAGATGGAGAGGATGTCTATCCTCAACTAATGGACAAACTACGTGAGACCGGTATGGATAAGGAAGAACCAATTTCTGCAGATCTGTTCCGTATATATGGCCTCTATCCTGCACCCAGTGATAGGCATGTAAGCGAGTTCTTTCCATTCTTCCTAAAGGAAAAAGTGCTTAAAGAGCAGGACTATACCTGGAAAAACAATGATTTTAAGGTAGTGGATGGTTGGAGGGAAGAAGCCCGGCAGCTTTTTGATAGGGTGCTCAAAGAAGATGATCAGATCTACTATGATGAATTTTTACGTGGTTCCGGTGAGACTGCCACTCATTTCATGAGAGCCCTTGTTACAGGAGAGCCTGCTGTGGAGATGGTTAATGTCATAAATAGAGGGTATATTGAAAATCTTTCAAATGATATTATTGTAGAAATTCCTACCTTTATAGATAGTTTTGGTTTACATCCACAAAAAATCGGCTGTCTGCCAGAAGGCATTGCAGCAAAATGTGAAACTTTGGGTAGGGAATATAGCCTTGCTGTGGAAGCTGCTGTAACCGGAGACTACAATAAAGCGTTGCAAGCTATGTATCTTGATCCTCTTGTGGCCAACTGTGATTATCCAGAACGATTGTTAGATGAGCTTATTAAAGAGAATTTGGACCTACTGCCTGCTAAATGGCATAATAGATAGCGCTAAGTGTTAGAAACAGATAATTTATATTCCTACAAAACATTTCACGACTGGGCTAGTCCTTGGTAGTGTTAAGGGATAATTATCATAAAAAATAATATTAAAATGTTATCAAGAAGAGGAGATAATTTATGGAATTCAGATTAAAACCTGATTTCGAAAAAACCAGAGAAAGATATGCAGCCTTTTGGGAGAGGGAGATTATAGATCGGCCACCTGTTAGCATTGTGTTGCCGGCAGAACAAACTGTTCCAGTTCCCCAAAAAGATTACAAAACTCATCGAGAAAGATGGCTTGATATAGAATTTAGGGCAGAAGTAATGGCTAAAGAAATGGAAAATCGTATATATTATGGGGATGCCTTACCCATAGCATGGCCAAATATGGGACCTGAGATTTACAGTGCATGGTGTGGTTGTGGATATGAATTTGGCGAGACTACCACTTGGAGTGAACCATGTATTACCGATTGGGAAACTGATGCGGATAAAGCAGTATTTAATCCAGAACATCCATTATTTAAAGCTACAGTTGATTTTACCAATGCATTATTAGAATATGGAAAAGGAAATTTTATTATTGGACTAACAGATCTTCATCCCGGAGGGGATCATTTAGCGGCATTAAGAGATCCACAGCAACTGGCAATAGATCTTATTGAATATCCGGAAGCTGTAAAAGCGAAGCTGGAAGAATCCCAGACTGAATTTTTTAAAGTCTATGATGTCTTTTATAATATTTTACGTGAACATGATATGCCCATCACATCATGGACTCCCCTTATCCATGATGGACGGTATTATATTCCATCAAATGATTTTTCCTGTATGATAAGTACTGAAATGTTTAATGAATTTTTCCTACCCGGTATTATAGAAGAATGTAAGTTTTATGATAGATCCATATACCATCTGGATGGACCGGGAGCTCTAAGGCATTTGGATACACTATTAGAAATACCGGAATTGGACGCAGTTCAATGGGTATGCGGTGCCGGTAATGAAGGTTATGCACGTTGGGTTGAGGTCTATCAAAAAATTCAAAAGGCTGGAAAGGGAATACAACTAAATATTACCTTAGAAGAACTGCCAATGGTTTTTGAAACACTAAAGCCCGAAGGCGTATGGTTTTCTCATATAGAAGGAATTAAGGATAAAGAAGTAGCTGATAGAGTTATACAGCGTATAACCGATTGGAGATAAAATATTTGTGAAATAAAAAGAGATATAGAAATAAATATCTCTCAAATAAAGAAATATATCGGGTGAATACTAATATGCTATTCACCCGAATATTTTGTTAAGATTAAGGAGGTCAGCATGACTAATTATTCTGTTACAAAAGAAGAAAAAGCATATTTAAGAGAGCTTGCCAGGCTTCAGCTGGAATATGCCCATTTGCCCATTATGGAAGAAAGAAAAAGATTATGGTACTTACACAACAGTTTAAAGGGAGAACGTCCCATGATTGTTATGGAGGAAGATACTTTTCTTAAAGAGTTGATGCCGCCACTTCGTTGCGAAACTTATTTTGCCAGAATAATGGAAGCACAGCTTCTATGTAACATTATAGTACATGAAAGGATTTCAGATGATAAGGTAATACCTGATCATTTTAATATTTTTGTCAAAATTGATAGTGAACAGTTTGGATTGAGCCTTAAAAGAAACGTTCCCAAAAGCGGGATCGGTTATCATGTAGATAGAGTAATCAATGATCTAGAAGAAAATATTACAAAACTAAAGCCATCTACCTATTATTATAATCATGAATATACCAACAAACTAAAAGACTGCGTTGAAGAAACAATTGGCGATATTCTTCCAATCCAAATGAAAAATTCAGTTAATTATTGGGCTTTTGGTATTACACAAAAAATTGTTGATATCATGGGTATGGAGAATATGCTATTGTCAATGATGGACACACCTGATCTTTTTCACCAGTTGATGAAGTTTATAACCGATGATTTAATCCGCTTTCTTCGCTGGCAAGAGGAGAATGATCTGCTATTTGTAAACAATGGAAATGATTATATGGGAAGCGGAAGCTTTTGTTTTACCCATGAACTGCCTCGAAGTGACAGCAGTGATGCTGTAAAAAGTACAGATCTATGGGGACATATTAATAGTCAAGAAAGCGTTGGCATTTCTCCCGGTATGTATAAAGAATTTATGTATCCTTATTATGCAAAGATTGCAGAGCAGTTTGGATTGGTCTACTATGGCTGTTGTGAGCCGGTGCATGATATTTGGGATAACTGTTTACAATACCTACCTAACCTCCGTAAAATATCAATTTCAGACTGGTGTAATGAAGAAATTATGGCTGAGCGATTAAGTGATAGTACTGTTATTTATTCTAGGAAACCATCTCCAAATTATATAGGGGTAGGAAAGGAACTTGATGAAGAAGCTTTTAGGCAGTATATACAAAAAACTATTGATTTGACCCGAAACTGTAAAGTGGAATTTATTTTTAGAGATATTTATAGCTTAAATGGCAATATTGAAAAAGTAAAACGAGCTGTTGATATTGTGAGAGAATTAACGAGTTAAAAAACAATAATTATTACTAGAAAAATTAAATTTAACATAAATTTGGCCTA
>FZPS01000213.1_pt168 | contig 11891 bp, 10 predicted proteins | sample 1817821 | NCBI WGS metagenome assembly FZPS01 (sample SAMEA104158645, study PRJEB21678) | metagenome | place: Germany | collected 2015-04-21 | reverse complement strand
ACAATACAATCCGGCAGTCAATACTGCAACACAGATCCTGATCCGGTCTTATGGTCGGCAACGGAGTTTGGTTGCATAACATCGGGAGAGTTGTCAAGCAAAAACTCCACAACAACTTGACACCGTCTCAAGAAAGAATGGTACAATGCTTTCGTGATTTTTTATGTTATACTAATCCCCATGGGATGGACTTAACAGGAAGCATCCCTGCAGGCGCAGAAATGATGTTAGAAAAGTATAAAGGGTTGTAAAATATAAATAGAGTTATGTTTAGGAGGATTTTAGTTGAAGGATAGGAGCTTTTTTATAAGAACCTTCGGTTGTCAGATGAATGAAAGGGACTCGGAGACTCTGGCCGGAATGCTCAGCGATCTCGGCTACCGGGAAACTACGGATCGAAATAAGGCCGATGTAATTATTATGAACACCTGCAGCGTCAGAGAAAACGCGGACAGGCGCTTTTTCGGCAATTTGGGCCAACTGAAGAGGATAAAGGAAGAGAGACCGGATGTGATTATAGCCGTCTGCGGTTGCATGATGCAACAGCAGCACATCATCGATACGTTGAAATCCAAGTATACGTGGGTGGACCTGGTATTCGGGACCCACAACATCCATGAATTTCCCAAGTTGCTCGGGAATGTGCTCGATGAAAGGAAAAAAGTAGTCGATGTATGGGATCAGGCGGATGAAATCGTGGAAGGACTTCCCGCCCAGAGAAAGCATCCATATAAAGCCTTTGTCAATATCATGTACGGTTGCGATAACTTCTGCTCCTATTGCATCGTGCCTTATACAAGAGGAAGAGAGCGCAGCCGGGATCCGGAAGCCATCCTGGAAGAAGTCAAAGCTTTGGTGGCCGACGGCGTGCTGGAGATTACCCTGCTCGGTCAAAATGTTAATTCTTATAGGGGCCAGATCCGGAATCAGGATAAAGAAGAGGCCGGTGGGGGGACAGTGATGGATTCATCCGGAGAATATGTAAGCTTTGCCGGACTGATCCATATGCTGAATGAAGTGGAGGGTTTAAAGAGAATCCGATTTACCACTTCTCACCCGAAAGATCTTTCTGACGAACTCATCGACGCTTTCGCTTCATGCGAAAAGCTGTGCCCCCACATTCATCTTCCCGTACAGTCGGGGAGCACGCGGATTCTGGAGAAGATGAATCGTAAATACACAAAAGAAGAGTATCTCGAACTGGTGGAAAAGCTTCGCAGAAAGACACCGGATATCGCCATAACGACGGATATCATAGTAGGCTTTCCCGGGGAGACGGAAGAAGATTTTGAAGAGACTCTGGATATTGTTCGCAAGGTGGGCTTCGATTCCGCCTTCACCTTCCTTTATTCGATCCGAAAGGGAACTCCTGCTGAAAACTTCCCCGATCAGGTAGCGGAAGAAGTTAAACATGAAAGGTTCAACCGGCTGGTGGAGGAAGTGAACCGCATATCCGCAGAAAAGAACAGAGCTCTGGTGGGACAAGTAGTGGAAGTGCTGTCGGAAGGAAAAAGCAAGACCAACAAGGCCCTTTATACCGGCAGGACCGGCGGGCACAAGTTGGTCAACTTTAAAGCGGATGAAGATGTTACCGGCAGGATGGTCAAGGTTCTCATTACGGAGAGCTCAACCTTCAGCCTGACCGGCCGGGCGGTATGAAAACCGGCATCTGAACAAATTTAAAGAAAACCAAAAAAGTAAATGCAACGCTATACCCTCAACCCGTCGTCAAAGGCGGGTTGAGCTTTCATGTCCTTTAATACGTTTTCTCGGATCCAATCCACGTATTCCTGTGTTTGCTCGGGGGCCCTGCCCACATATTCGGAGGGGTTGAGCATGGAGCGGAGCGTTTCGGGATCCAGGCCAAAGGCGGGATCCTGTGCGATGCGGTCAATCAAGTCGTTCTCAAGCCCCTTCTCTTTAACTTGTTTTGCGGCCTCCATGGAATGGATTCTGATCCGCTCATGAAGTTCCTGGCGATTTCCACCTTTCATAACCGCATTCATGAGGATGTTTTCTGTGATCATAAAGGGCAGCTCTCTCTGTATATGAGCTTCTATAACTTTCGGATATACTACCATGTTTCCGGCAATGTTCAAATAAATATTCAGGATGGAGTCCACCGCCAGGAATGCTTCGGGAATGCTGATTCGTTTGTTGGCGGAATCGTCCAACGTCCTTTCAAACCATTGTTCCGAAGCGGTCAGCGCAGGATTGAGAGCGTTCACCAGCACATAGCGGCAAAGAGCTGCCATGCGCTCAGAGCGCATGGGGTTTCGCTTGTATGCCATGGCGGAGGAACCGATCTGATTAGCCTCAAAAGGTTCTTCCATTTCTTTCAGGTGCTGCAATAACCTAAGGTCGTTGCTGAACTTATGGGCAGACTGGGCAATACCGCTTAGCAGGTTGAGGATCTGGCTGTCCAGCTTGCGGGGATAGGTCTGTCCGGAAACAGGGAATACTGCGGGATAAGACATTTTTTCTGCAATGAGTAGGTCGAGTTTCTTAACTTTTTCATGATCTCCCTTAAACAGCTCAAGAAAGCTGGCCTGTGTTCCCGTCGTGCCTTTAGAGCCCAGCAGGCGTTTATTGGCAAGCTGGTGATCGATGGCTTCCAAATCCATGATCAGATCCTGGAGCCACAGGGTGGCTCTCTTTCCCACTGTAGTCAGCTGGGCAGGCTGAAAATGGGTGAAACCCAAAGTAGGAAGATCTTTATATTTTACAGCAAAATCGCAGAGTTTTTCTATGCAGACGAGAAGTTTATTACGTACCAGATCAAGGGCTTCGTACATGATTATGATATCCGTGTTGTCGGTGACGTAGCAGGAGGTTGCTCCTAAATGGATTATTGGCATGGCTGACGGGCACTGTTGCCCGTACGCATAAACGTGGGCCATTACATCGTGACGAACTTCTCTCTCTCTTGATTCGGCAACGCTATAGTTAATGTCATTTATGTGATCTTTCATCTCTTTTATCTGGCTTTCCGTGATGGGCAACCCCAGCTCCATTTCGCTTTCGGCTAAAGCCACCCACAGTTTCCGCCAGGTGGAGAATTTCTTCTCTGCAGAAAAGAGATATTGCATTTCTTTGCTGGCATATCGTGTACTGAAAGGGCTTTCATAACGATCATACATAGGCGTATCCTCCTTTTTTACTCTTTCATCCTATCATTTTGCATATGGATAGACAAGAACTTTCAAAACCCGCTGCTTGTTAATCTTCAAAACAGTTTGGCTGCGCAGAATGGCAATCTTATTGATTATTTTTGTGCATATTGAGAAGGGCGTCCTAATATATTGTACAGACATAGTGCAATGTGAAGGAGGGGGCATACCTTGGAAAACCTGAATATATATGAAAGCATGGCGGAAAGGACCCGAGGTGATATCTACATCGGGGTGGTGGGGCCGGTTAGGACAGGAAAATCAACTTTTATAAAGCGTTTTATGGATCGAATGGTTTTGCCCAAAATTGAAGAGGGGCACCTGAAAACTCAGATTCGCGACGAACTGCCCCAGAGCGGCACGGGGCGAACCATTACCACCACTGAGCCTAAATTCATCCCGGCCAAAGCAGTGGAGCTTCGTCTATCCGATAATACCCGCTTCAAAGTGCGGATGGTGGACTGCGTGGGATACATGGTCAAAAACGCCATAGGCCATATGGAAGACGGTCAACCACGCATGCTGAACACGCCATGGAATGAGGAGAAAATACCCTTCGCGGAAGCGGCGGAAATCGGAACCAGAAAAGTCATCGCGGATCATTCCACCATAGGCGTGCTGGTGACTACTGACGGAAGCATCGGTGAAATTCCGAGAGAAGATTACATACCTGCCGAAGAGAGAGTGGTGCGGGAGCTGAAAGAACTGAACAAGCCTTTTGTTATAGTACTGAACTCTACGGTTCCGGAAGAACCGGCTACGCAGAAATTATGCAGCGAGCTGGAAATGAAATACGATACGCCGGTAATTGCGGCGGATTGTATGAAAATGGATGACCATCAGATCCAGGGAATTCTGACACAAGTGCTTTACCAATTCCCTGCAGCGGAGATCGGATTCATGCTGCCTGGTTTCCTGAAAGGCCTGCCGGAGGATCACCGGATTAAAAAGACCATCATCGAAGCCATAAAAGACTGGTGCCAAAACATGAATACAGTGAGAGATATAAAAGATACGGTTGCCGTATTAGCCGACGGGGATATCGTAAAAGACGTTGCTATTACGGACATGAACTTGGGAAATGGCAGGATTTTGGCGGAGATTCGGCCGGTGGATGGTTTATTCTACCTGCTCATCAGCGAGATAACGGATCGGGAAGTAACCGACGACAGCCAGTTCTTCCAGTTGATCAGGGAATTGGCCGTAGCGAAGAAGGCTTATGATAAAATTGCCCCGGCCATGGCTCAAGTGGAGGAGACAGGTTATGGCATCGTGCAACCGAATCTCTCCGAAATGAATCTGGAAGAACCGGAGATCTTCCGCCAGGGTAACAATTTCGGAGTGCGCCTGATGGCTAAAGCTCCAAGCCTTCATATCATCAAGACGGATATTACCACGGAGGTGGCTCCTGTAGTAGGAAGTCTTCGCCAGAGCGAGGATTTGGTTCAGTATCTCCTCAGCGAATTCGAAAGCGACCCGGGAAAGATTTGGGAAACCAATATCTTCGGCAAATCCCTTTATGAGATGGTTACGGAACAGATGGAGTCCAAGTTGGCCAACGTGCCCGACCATATTCGGGGAAAGGTCCAAAGGTCCCTGCAGAAGGTGTCCGATGAGGGAAGGGAGCACATGATCTGCATCGTCCTTTAGTCCACAGAACCTTTGAATTGAGCGGATTTTTGAAAGCAAATATCATCTATGGAACAAAACGTTGCTCGCTCTTACGGTGGGCAACGTTTTTATAATCACCACGGGCAGTTTTTGGAACTTTCGGCTTCAAAAGAATTTGGAACTTTCCACATGAAAGAGCGTCAAAGGGTATAGGAAGTTTTATCCACTTCCCAGTAAGGCCGAAAGATCGGAGGGTTTAGTTATGAAAATACGGAGATCGAAAATGAGGATCGCAGGCATCCTCGTATTAGCGGTACTGCTTTTATCCGGCTGCGTTGCTGTTGATGAAGCTCCGGAAGGTGATGTGCCGGATTCGAGCCTTCATTTTACGCCGGAAGAATATCCGAGGGTGGATGGTTCGACGCTTACCATTCCCTTTTCTGAAGCTGTAGCGGCCGCGGTGATGGGCCTTCCCATAGAAGAGGCCCGACAGTATATATTCCACAACACGACTCACAATGCTTATGTAAATCTCATTGAAGGAAACGCGGACATCATCTTCGTTACACCGCCTTCCGAGGAAGAGTTGGCTTACGCGGAAAAGCTGGGTGTGGAGCTTGAGGTCATCCCCATGCTTAGGGACGGCTTCGTATTCTTTGTCAACGAGAACAACCCGGTGAACAATGTGGCATTTCAAGACATCGTAGATATATATTCCGGAAAAATCACCAATTGGAAACAGTTGGGAGGAGAGGATAAGGTGATCATAGCCTACCAGAGAGAAGAAAACTCCGGCAGCCAGACAGGGATGCTGAAGCTTGTTATGAAGGACACGCCCATGATGGAGGCACCTAAGGAGTTGATGATCGGCGATATGGGATCCATCATCGATGCAGTGGCCATCTATGACAATGATGTGGCCGCCATCGGCTATTCCTATTATTACTTTGTTAAAAGTATGTGGGGTGATGAGCATATTAAACTGCTTGCTGTGGACGGTGTGGAACCCAACGATGAAACCATCGGCAACAATAGCTATCCCATAGTTTCTACCACTTACATGGTGCTTCGTTCCGATGAGCCTGAGGGAAGCAATGCCCGACTTTTGGCCGACTGGATCCTTTCCGCGGAAGGACAGTCCGTTGCTGAAAAGAGCGGCTATGTTCCGTTGAAGTAGGAAACGATACTTTGTTTCGATAATTAAGGAGATCAGCCATGTTGCGTCATAATGAACGGCTATATGATACTATTCCGGAACGGCCTTTCAGAAAAAGAGAAGTAAAACGGTTTTTATGCATTGCCTGTGTCATTGGGCTTATCAGCCCCATATTTTTCGGGTGCGGTGACACTTCCGGCATTAATGTTACCGATGATATTGGCGGCCAATCCCAAGAAGTAAGGGGAACGTCAGAGACTCACCGGAGAAGCGGAAAACCTGTGGTGGCGCCGGTGGATATTCTCTACACCGTGGAGAATAATCTTGAAATTATTTCTGAGGAAATAACTAATGAAGGCGACGAAAATCAGGAATTTAAGTATCACCATGTGGTCATCTCCATTTCCGGATTGAAGGATAAGCAGGTGGAGAAAAAGATAAACGATCGTATATGGGAAGTCTATGAGTCGCTTAAATCCCAGGGATTGCCTCCTTTCCGAGGTATAAAAGCCGTCATACCAGAAGACGCGCAGCTGGTATCGGACAGTATATACAGTTATGTGACGGCAAATTACAACAATGTTTTGTCCGTTTGTATTAACAGGGACAGCTCTTATAGACCGACAAGCGAAGAGAGAGGTAACGTAAGAACGCAGGAAGGGTATTATCGCGATACGGGGCATGTATATGTAATGGAGGGGTTGACCTTTGATCTTAACACCGGAAATGAGATCACCCTTGCAGATGTATTTGCCGATAATGTGGATTACCTTGCCTTGCTCAACAATGCGGTGATGAAGGATCTCAACGAAGTCAGCGCCCAGGATGAAGGATACTTCACCCGGTGGCACGGATTGAAACTGGCGGAATCTTTTAAAGGATTGTCTCCGGATCAGAAATTCTTCCTCGATGCGTACGGAATCAATTTGATCTTTGATTACGATACGCCCGAATTTTATTTATCGGACTTCATGGCGCAAACAATACATATACCTTACGAGAATTTGAATCGTTCCGTTGCAATTATGAAGAGGTTCTATGACGAAAGGGAAAAAATTTTCACTTCGGAAGATGAAGAAGTTAAATCATTGATTTATAGCGGTTATACGAACATTCCAATCCAAAAACAAGAATACGCCGACGGTTATATATATGTGTACAACTATACTAAGGTTTCTCCCAACTTTCCCGAGAGTCTGATGGAAAAAGTCATGGCCATGTCTTCCGTGCCCCAGGCAAAAATCCATGAGATGAATCAATATGTTATGAACGAGAGGGCTCATTGGAATGAAGAAGTAAACGGTTATTTCGAGCAGCATGTCAATGCGGGAACTGTGGGACACTATGCTATCGTTACGAAAAATATAAACGGCGCAACGAGGGATACAGGATTTTTCTCCAACGAGTGCAAGACCTATGATTTAAAGAGCGGCAGGGAAATGGCATTGGCAGAAATGTTCGTGGACGGATTCGATTATAAATCACTGGTGAGAAAAACCTTTGAAAAGACCATCGCCGACCGGGGCGGGCTTTATCAGGAAGGCAGAAAGATGTCGGAAGAAGAAATCAGGGAACTCCTGGATGAAATATTATCCGGCAACCCGGGTTTTTGTCCTTATCCCAATTCTATTCACATTGTGGCCGGAGACGCGGAGTTCGCAGGCGGGTATCGTGAACCGCTGCAAATCAGCCTTGATTTCAAAGAAATCGGATATGAAAATCTGGCCGTGTTCGACAGCCGCTAACCGGACCGTTCCCATTTAAATGCTATGACCCCTGCGATCATCAGAGCAAGGCCTACCCACTTGTTCCAGGTAAAACTGATTTTCTCTGTTCCAAGCCATCCGAAGGCATCGATGACGGCTGCAACCAGAAGCTGCGAAATCAGGATGATGGCTATGGCTTGGGTCGGGCGGAGATTTCCTATGGCCAGCATGACGGTAACGATTATGACGGTGCCGAGAATACCTCCCGTCCAGTATATTTTGTTTACCTGGGTTATTTCGGACAGATCGCCTTTGCCGAACATCCACATTACTATAAGGCCCAGTGCCAGCGCCGTTGCCTGGACGAAGACATTGGATTCATAGAGTCCGACTTTTTCGCTTAGTCTTGTATTGATTACGCCTTGCAGGCTCATTGCCGCCCCTGCGACCACACTCATAATTATACCTAACATAAAACACCTCCCGATTATTGTGTCTCGGGAGGCGTTTATTATTCGCTAATCAGCTCCGGAATTATCATTTATAGTATGTCAGTGAGAAGCCGCGATATGTTTTCCTTGAACCTTATCCACAGAGAGCGCTGGCAATATTTTTCCCAAGTCAGCTCTTCTGATTCTTCCATGTCCTTTTCAAATGCTTTCTCCAGCTCAGCCACTACTTCTCCGTCATAGATAAATGCGTTTACTTCGAAGCTGAGATAAAAGCTGCGCATATCGAAGTTGGCCGATCCCACTGAAGCCACTTCGCCGTCCACGCATATATTCTTTGCATGAAGAAAACCGTTTTTGTATATATAAATTTTAGCACCGCATCGCAGCAAGTCGCCCACATACCAGAGAGTAGCCCAGTAAACGAACATGTGGTCGGGCATGCAGGGGATCATGATGCGCACGTCCACGCCGGAGAATATGGCGTTTTTTAATGATTCTATAACGCTGGCATCCGGCACGAAATAAGGCGTCTGTATATAGATGCTTTTCCTCGCCGAGGTGATCATTTTGAGATATCCGCGCTTTATCTCCGATTGCTTGGAATCCGGCCCGCAGGATACGATTTGTACACCGGATGATCCTTCGTCGATGACTTTGTTGAAATATGCCGATGCCAGGAGGAGGGGCTCTTTTGATGCTGAGCGCCAATCCATCATGAAGCGTACATTCATGTCATGTACGCAGCTGCCGGTCAACCGTAGATGTGTATCTCTCCAGTTGCCGAACTTCTTGCTCCTGCCCACATATTCGTCCGCAACATTGAAGCCGCCTAAATAACCGATGCAGCCGTCAATGATAACCAATTTCCTGTGGTTACGGTAATTCAGCTTCATGGTGAGATATTTAAGCTTGGGGGGGAAGAAAAAGGCATATTTGCCGCCGGCCTTTTTAAAATCCCTCAACATGCGGGAATTTATTTGACGCCCGCCGAGGGCATCCACCAGCAGGCGGACCTCCACGCCTTCCTTGGCTTTTTCCGTGAGCAAATCTATAAAGGAACGGCCCATCCTGTCGTTTTTGATGATGAAGTACATTATATTAATTGAATATTTTGCATTGCGGATATCCTGGTATAGGGCCTCGAACTTCTTTTCTCCTTCGGTATAAATGGAGATATTGTTATTCTGGGTGTAATAAGCTTTTGAATATGTTTGGTGAAGCAGAATCATATCTTTCCATTTTTCCGCTTCCTCATTCGTGAACTCATATTCCCCCTCTGTCATGCTTTGGATCTGATCATTGAGCGTACTATCCAGAACATTGGCTTCGTAGCTGGACAGTTTAAAAATCTTCTGGCGGGCGATGTTTTGGGACAAAAGGAAGTAAAGAAAAATCCCTACGCCCGGAAGCATAAAAAGTACCATTATCCATGCTAGGGTAGACGAGGGATTTTTCCGCTCAAGGAAGATGATTACAAATGCGATCATGAAGTTGACCGCGTATATCATCAAGGGTATTTTAATTAAACTGATCCATTCTATGGGAATCAATCTACCACTCCTGTTTTAAGTGATATTTCGGTTGATTTCTTACAACAAAGCATCCAGCTTCTCTTCCAGTACTGAAGCAGGCAAACCTCCGGTAATTCTCTCCTTAATTTCTCCGTCCTTAAAGAAAAACAGGGTAGGGATGCTCATTACTTTATAGGAAAGAGCTACTTTTCTATGTTCATCGATGTTGAGTTTGCAAATTTTAGCTTTACCCTGATACTTGTCTGCCAATGCGTCGATTACGGGACCAAGCGCCTGGCAAGGACCGCACCAATCTGCATAAAAATCCACCAGCACCGGTACGGGAGATTTAAGAACTTCTTCCTCAAAATTATCCGCTGTTAAATAAATAGTATTTGCTGACATGTTTCTACCTCCTGGACCAATATTTATTCTGATTTTCCTGTACTTTTCGTCGTCAGTACAGAACGCCGCTTATAGAACGTGTTGAAATATTATACCATGAAATGGTTAAAATCAAACAAGAATAATAGAAATGTGTTGTAGAATTATCAACTTTATATTATAGTATAGGCTTAAGGAATAAACATACACGGAAGGTTTCCTTTCTATTTTTTGCAGGAAACAAAAATACCAGACTGAAGAAGAAAGGCAATAACGGTAATATGGATTTCAAAAACTTGCAGAAAACTGACCCTGCTATCTATAACATGGTCCGCAGGGAAATGGACAGACAGGAGAACAACATCGAACTGATCGCATCAGAAAACTTCACATCCGTAGCGGTGATGGAGGCGTCGGGAAGCGCTTTGACGAATAAGTATGCAGAAGGGTACCCCGGCAAGAGATATTACGGAGGCTGCGAGCATGTGGACGAAGTGGAAGATCTGGCGAGAGACCGTCTTAAAAAGCTTTTCAAAGCGGAGTATGCCAATGTTCAACCTCATTCCGGATCCAGTGCCAATTTGGCTGTCTATGCAGCGTTCCTCCAGCATGGGGATACGGTGCTGGGAATGGACCTTTCCAACGGAGGTCATTTGACCCACGGAAGTCCGGTGAATTTCTCGGGAATCAATTACAATTTCATACCATATGGTGTAAATCAGGAAACGGAGCTCATCGATTTTGACCAGGTCCGGGACTTGGCCCGGAAGCACCGTCCCAAGATGATCGTGGCAGGGGCAAGTGCCTACCCCAGAATTATCGATGCCGGAATATTCCGGGAAATTGCCGATGAAGTCGACGCATACCTCATGGTAGATATGGCGCATTTTGCCGGTCTGGCAGCTGCGGGGCTGCATCCCAATCCGGTGGAGCATGCCCATGTGGTAACCACAACAACGCATAAAACCCTGAGAGGTCCCAGGGGAGGAGCCATCCTTGCGAAAGAAGAATTCGGTAAACGGATCGATAAAGCCATCTTCCCCGGGATGCAAGGAGGACCCCTCATGCACATTATCGCCGCCAAGGCGGTTTGCTTCCTGGAAGCGTCGACGCCGGAATTTGTTGAATATCAGAAACGGGTCGTGGGAAATTGCAAAACCTTAGGGCAGGCATTGCAGGAGAAGGGCTTCAGGCTCGTGTCCGGCGGGACTGACAATCACTTGCTCTTAATCGATTTGAGGAACAAAGGGATTACCGGAAAAGAAGCGGAAGCATTGCTGGATCAGTGCGGGATCACAACGAACAAAAATACCATACCCGGAGATCCTAACGGTCCCTTCGTTACGTCGGGAATTCGAATCGGTACTGCCGCGGTAACCAGCAGGGGCTTCGGAAAAGAGGAAATGCTGCGGGTTGCTGAGGCTATTGCGTTGATTATCGATAATCCGGAAGACGAAAAAGCTGCCGGGGAGGCGAAATCCATGGTCAAAGAGCTGTGCAGGGCTTTCCCGCTGTACAGGTGATAGTCGGTCTTAGTTTAATATAGATCAATATGATGTTAAATAATCGGGAACGGCTGGTGGCCGTTCCCGATGTTTATCTGCTTGGAATGCAGACCTTTGTACCTGGGGTGGAATAATCCATAACTGTCAGGTTTGGGTTCGCCTTCATTAGGTTTCGCGGAAGTACCCGAAAACGGGAACATATTTTGTCCATATTATCTCCTACGCGCACATAATAGAAATCTTCCCTTTCGTGGTTTTCCTCATGAGTCGCAGAGGGTGCGGGCGAAGAGCTTTCTGATCTTTGAGGGATGCACAATTTCATGCCTATTTCCAAATTGTAGGGATCCAGAGACGGATTTGCTTCCATCAGCGCGTTCAGGGATATTTCATGCTTCT
>FZPS01000068.1_pt30 | contig 11894 bp, 5 predicted proteins | sample 1817821 | NCBI WGS metagenome assembly FZPS01 (sample SAMEA104158645, study PRJEB21678) | metagenome | place: Germany | collected 2015-04-21 | reverse complement strand
TGAGTTCGGTAATATTCTTAAAACGCAAGTTAGGATTTTTTAAGTCGTTGAGTAGCCCTTGAGAAGTTGAGCCAATGCTACCTAGCATAAGCAACACAAGAGCAAGAATGGCTACAATTATATTATGGTGACTGCTTACAACAAGTATAGATATCGACGCCACTAGCGCCATTATAAGACCTACGCTGTTACTTACAATCAGCTTTGGTTTTATAATGTCTTTCGCTGTAATTGGAAGTGTTTTTAGTAAGTAAAGATTTTTACCTTCCATAGAAAAACCTACCATAGCTATTGTGTTTGTCGAAGCCATCATAATTGACGACATATACATAACTAACCCTATCATACTAAAATCTGATGAGAAGCTTTGCTCTGGAGAAAGTTGCATGCTTCTGCCAAAAACTATGGCAAAAAGCGGTACAAACACCAATCCCATAAATGTAGACATAAATAATTGCGGTGTGCGTACAATAGTTTTTATTTCCTTTTTTACAAAGGACTTGGTTATGCCCACACTTGCATAGCTAGTTTTGTATTTTTTATTCTTTGCTTGGCCGCATTCTATCATTACGCGCATACCCTTATTATAGAAAGCAGAGCTAATAAGTACGGCAATTACAAATACTAGCGCAAGACCTGCAATGTATAAGATAAAATTAAGTAAACTATTGCTGCCTAAAAAAGCATTGACTAAATTGTAGTTAAAGATAGTATATTTTTTGATAGACACAAGCATGTTTATAACAGCGGGGGGAAGTAAAACCACACCTTGCTCATCAACATTTTGCTGCATTTCGGCAACAGAGTCTATCAGAAATAGATAAATAGCTACAATAAGTAAAGATATAATGGCTATAACTATGGTATTTCCAAGCGACCTTTTTTTCAAAAAAGATACAAGGTACATTAGCGGTATGGATATAATAGACGCTATTAGCAACGGTAAGATAGGCAGTAAAAAAGTACTTAAGACAGCGTATACATAAAAGTACCATTTTATTGCTACTCCCATTGTGTTTGCTACTATACCATAAGTTATTAGCACTGGCAGACTAAAGAATAGGCACAAGATATATTCTGTCACATATGCCATGCCGTATTTTGCTATAAAAATTGAATTTGGCTTAACAGGCAACGATGCAAGGAGCATATTGTCTTTTGAAAAATATAGATAACTAAGCAAAGCCGCTGTGCCAAATAACACCACGATAAATTGAGCGGACACTACAAATAAATATAACGCTTCTTCGTGTACGCCGTTTGCTACACATGTTTGGGTAAACATAGCAGTAAACATAGCAATATAAAACAAAATAGCCAGTACACCTATTGCAATAAGAATACCGACAGCAATTTTACCGCCTTTTTTCTTGGACTTTGCGTCTACGGCTTCCACTTCCTTTTTAATTTTCCTGACAAAGCCAAGCTTTTTAAGTCCTACATGAAAAGTATCTTTAAATACAGCCTTAAAAATATTAAATGATTGTTTTATCGTCGTCATTATTTGCCTCAATTTCGTTTGTTAAACCTAAGAATAATTCTTCTAAACTCAAGTCCTCTCTCTTTGCTTTAAGCTCTTTCATATCGCATACAGTGACTAACTTGCCTTTATTAATAATAGCTATTTTTGTGCATAGCTTTTCTACAACTTCAAGCACATGAGATGAGAAAAATACTACATTGCCTTTAGAGATATGCTCGTTCATTAGCTGTTTTAACGCAAAGCTTGATTTAGGGTCAAGTCCTGTCATTGGCTCGTCAAGTATCCAAACTTCAGGCTGATGAACCAAAGCTGAGATAATGCTTATCTTTTGTTTCATACCATGGGAATATGATGAAATGCGCTGAGCTAGCTTATCATGCATATCAAAAGTTTTGGCATACTTTTCTATTCTCTCTTTTCGAACATTAGATTCTACATTGAATACATCGGCAATGAAATTTATGTATTCCAAGCCTGTAAGTCCGTCATAAAGTATATTTTCGTCGGCAACATAGCCTATTTTGCTCTTTGCCTCTACGGGATTGTCTTTAAGGTCGTGACCACAAATAGAAATATGCCCTTGTTCATAGGGTAAAATGCCCGTAATACATTTAATTGTGGTGCTTTTTCCTGCTCCGTTCGGGCCTAAAAAACCAAATATCTCTCCTGCTTTTACTTCCAAAGAGATATCATCAACAGCTTTTGTGTTGCTGCTCTTGTAAGTTTTACTCAAGTTGTTGATTCGTATCATAAATTACCTCTCTATATTAACTCTTTCTCCAGATATCTTTATAATTTGCTTCGTCGCCGTTATCAGTCGGAATATAAAACACTCTATCTTTAATACTTTCAGGAAGATATTGTTGCTCTACATATCCGCCAAAATCATGGGGATACTTGTATCCCGTAATTTTTTCCGTCTTAAAATTAGTGTCGCGCAAGTAATTAGGTACTTTGTTGTGTCCTTCTTCAGCTGCTTTGTCAGCGGCATAAAGAGCGTTTATAACGCTATTTGATTTAGGCGCTTTGCATACATAGATTATAGCTTCAGTAAGCGGTATCCTTCCTTCAGGCAAGCCTAGTTTTTCTAAGGCAATCATTGCGTTTACTGATATATTTAGCGCATTAGGGTCTGCAAGTCCTACATCTTCGGCAGAATGAACTATAAGGCGTCTTGCTATTAGCAACGGGTCGCAACCAGCTTTTATAAGTCTTAGCGCATAAAATACCGCGGCGTCGGGGTCACTGCCCCTTAAGCTTTTACAAAAAGCACTAATCATATCATAATAGTCGCTCTCGTCAATGCTAAGAATAGGTTTTTGGGAAGATTGACTAATTATGTCAGTTGTTATATTAATTTGTCCATTAATGTCAGGGTCAGTAGTTAATACTGCCAGTTCTAAGCTATTTAGAGCAACTCTCATATCGCCGTTTGCTACATAGCAAAGATGCTCTATAACCTTATCGTCTAATTTTATCAGGTAGTTGCCAAAACCCCTTTCTTTGTCGCTAAGCGCGCGTAAAATGCCTTTTTTGATGTCGTCGTTTGAGTGGGGACGAAATTGAAAAACACGGCAACGGCTAATTATAGCTTTGGTCATACTGGTATAGGGATTTTCAGTAGTGCTGCCTATAAATATAATTTCGCCTTTTTCGATCGCTGACAAGACACTGTCTGATTGCGCTTTGTTCCAGCGGTGGCACTCGTCTAGCAATAGATAAGTTTTTTTACCGTAAAAAGCTAAATTGTCTTTAGCTTGCTCTATTACTTTTTTGGCATCGGCAACACCACTTGAAACTGCGTTTAGGTATACATAGTCAGAATCGGTGGTATTAGCAATTATGTTAGCAAGTGTAGTTTTACCTACGCCAGGTGGGCCATAAAAAATACAGCTGCCTAGACGGTCTGCCTTAATTGCCCTACGCAAAAGAGAACCTGCGCCTACAATATGCTCTTGTCCAATAAACTCGTCCAAAGAGCGCGCTCTCATCCTGTCTGCTAAGGGGCTGTTTTGACTTCTATTGCTTGCAAAAATATCCATGGGTTTATATTATAACTTTTGTATTGCAATGTCAATTGATATTGATAACAACTTCACTGCGTTTGCTGTCTTCAAGCGCAATAAAGTTTTCGCTCCTTAACTCTCCATCTTGATATACAGCAAAGCTTTTGCTTTTTTTGTAATTTATTTTGTATATGCTGTCGCGGTAGTGATAATATATCACGCTGTCATTAAGCGCTTTAGGTAATTTAGGGTTAAAGTATATTCTGCTGCCGCGCCTTTTTAGCCCAAAGAAATGTTCAATTATAAGTTTGTACGCCCAGCTAGCGCTCCCTGTATACCAACTCCACCCGCTTCTGCCATTGTTCTGTGGATTGGAATAGACATCGCCGCAAAGCACATATGGCTCGCCTTTATACCTTGCATATTTTAATCTGTCTGCGCCTTTTTCTACGGGATTTAACATTTGAAATAATTCAAAGGCTTCGTCTTGTCTATCTATCATAGTTAGCGCAATTAGATACCACATTGCAGCGTGGGTATATTGTCCGCCGTTTTCTCTTATGCCTTTTGGATAAGATGATATATAGCCAAGGTATTCGCTCTTATCAAGCGACGGCATAAGCAGTCTAATCAATCCCCCTTGCCTGTCTATAAGCTGGCGCGCCGTACTCAAAACTATTTGCGCTTTTTCCTTATCGGCAACGCCGCTAATAACAGCAAAGCTTTGCACTAACAAGTCTAGCTGTAATGAACTAGAGCGCGCGCTGCCTAGCCATCTGCCATCGTCAGAATACAGCCGCATATATCTATCTACATCAAAGCAGTATTTGTTGATGTTTTCTTTTAACTCTTTGCTAATTTTTAGCAGTTCATTTTTGGTAGTTTCTGTACAATACTTAGCAAATTTGTTTATGACATAGCAGGCAAACATACTATTAAAGACGCTTTCGCCTTTACCTTGACTGCATATGTGGTCCATACCGTCATTCCAATCGCCAGAGCCCATAATAAGCAGACCGTGCGGCCCATATTTTAACGCTGATTTTATTGCTCTTATACAATGCTTATATACACTCTCTGTATAAGTTGTGTATGGCGGGTTTTCTAGCCTTGTGCTTTCATTGGGGTACAGTGGCGGAGAATGCAAATATGGCAAGCTATGCTCTAAAAACTCCATATTTTTACTCATTTCAACATATTCGCACACTGAATACGGCAAAAACAATTTATCATCGGTTATTCTTGTTCTTAATCCAAACTGTGGCGGATGCCACCAATGCATTACATCGCCTTCTTCATATTGGTGCAAACACGCTTCAATTATTTGATTTTTAATAATGTCGTGACTGTTGGAAAACGCAAGGCTATCTTGCAACTGGTCTCTAAAGCCAATTGCACCTCCTACTTGATAATATCCTGCTCTTGCGTTTATACGGCTAGATAGTATTTGGTAAGAAAGAAAATTAGTAAGCAAGTCAAAAGAACGATGCCTAGATAGTACCGTTATGTTATTAGGATTAGTTAACTTTGCCATGCTCTTTTCTTTCATAACGGGTAAGTTAAGCATATTTATAGACTTTATAAAGTCATAATCTTGACTGGTCACAAAATAAATTTTTGATTTACTCTCTTCTTGGTAGTATTCCAAAGATGGAAACTGCTTGTTACTTTCTAGCTTTATGCTAGCTTTTTGACCTTGTGATATAATACGCACATAAACCTTGTTATTCTTTCTTAAATTGGTGATTTCCAGCATATCTTCTTTATACTTAAAAGTCATAAATGTTGGCTCAAATACCCAATCCAAACAAGGATATAAGGTATAAATTAGTGATATATAGCCGCCTTTGTAGTTGTCTATATCTAGCTGTGTGACTTTTGCTTTTCCATCAAAAATTATAAAGCTTGATAATGTGGAATTTATACCGCTTTGGCTTAGCTTGTGGATAATCTCGCCTGGTTTTATGCAAGTTACTCTATCTTTGCCTACACCACCTGACAAGTTTTGATAACCTAGTTTATTCTTAAAACAAATGATTTCACTAGATCTATCAGTTACAAAATCATTGTCAAATCTAATTATTTTATTTTCTCTAGAGTTGCCAAAATAGTAAAATCCGCCGCCGTTGTTAGTGGCTATTATTCCGCCATATTTGCCGCCTATAATATTGCTGTATGGAAGCGGCGTTGGAACAAGGCTCTTTTGATAATAATTACCTTCTAAGTTAAAGCAACCGTAGCCTGATACAAAACTATTGTGAGGCAGTTCTTGCTCAGAGTCTGTATCGGTTATGATATTTTGCAACATCTCTTCCATCTTAATTGCATAAAGCGGTTTTTTGGTATATTCTAAATCTTCATTAAAAGCAATGAAAGAATATTTTAGCAGTGACTCATCTTCTATTATGGTAAAGTCATTAATTATATTCTTCCTGAGAACTTGACTGACATATTCTGCAAGATTGTTATTTGCCTTATTCTTAACATAAATTACAATTTTTACAGGGATATCTAACACTTGCAGATTTTTTATTATTTCTACAAATGTAAATAAATTTTCCGATTTGTTTTCAGAATAAACATAGCTAATAACCTTGCGGTTTGCGGTAAAATGCCTAAAGGTATCTATTTGTTGTTCTGTTTCTAGCTCTTGCATAAGTTTATTAGGGTATGGCGCATAGACAAGCTCACCAATAATGTTTTGCGTTTTGCAATTAATGGGATAATTAGACAAGCAAGCATTGGCAAAAGTATAATAATCTTCTGGTAAAAGCTTAGTTTTTTCTTCTAACTCGTGCATTGATGAGCCAAAAACCATACAAACTTGGCATTCTGTGCCGTTAGGCTGTCCACTAAAAGCAATACATGGACTTAGCACGTCGCCTAGCGACGGATAGCTAAGCTTTGGCTTGTCAGAGCTAAGAAAATACGGCTTATTTAGCATACCGTTTCTGCCTATGAAGTTGGCGCGGTTGGTTTCCCAAACTATATTATCTAAACCTCGGACAAGCACGGCAATATATCTATCTTGTCCGTCGTCTTGCATAGAGCGTCTTTTTATATATAAAATATCGTTCTCTACAAAAGTTTCTATAAACAAGTCATTAAAGGTAGGATGAGAATAATATCCGTCAAAGCTGTTTAGAGTAACGGGCATATAGAATGCCACTTGCTTTGTAAATCTTGGATATGAAAGTTTGCGCACTACGCCCCCTATCCCTGACAATAAAGCAATGGATAGTTCTAAATTCTCGCTTATATTCTTATAAAAAACATTACAAGCATTATGAGAAAAGGTAAAATTGTTCTTTTTGCCTAGTAAAGGCAGATAGGTTGGTGACTTGAAAACATTGTTTTCATTTTTTACATAAAAATATCCGCCTGTCGCTTCTTGGTAAACAGGTATAAACTTGTCAATTATTATGTTGTTTGCAGTACAAAAGCTGTTGCCGTTTGCGCAAAAAATTTGATTGACGCTGGCGTCTGTCAAGGTGGCGGCATTATAGCATTGTTCCACATTATCATAATGTTTGTAATAATCTGACTTATTTGCAGTAGCTAGTTTTGGCGTATGTGTATAAACTATGCCATGTCTTACTTTGTGTAAGTTCTCATTAAATAGTTGTATACAACCATTAATTTTAACATTGTTTAGCATAAGCTTTACAATATAATTGTTGTATAGGCGGTTGGTAAGAGCGCATAAAATCATACCTTGATGGTGGCTCATAAATGTGTACACAATAGGTTGCTTTTTCCTAAAGTCTATACTTTCATAAAAACCATATTCGTCAAGCATATCTAGCTTTTCTAAATTACGGAAATTGTCTAAAACTGCGTTTGTATTGTATGGTAGCGCAAGTGCACTGCTATAAGGGCTTACAACACCTATATTTTGCGCGTTTCTAAGCGATAGTTCTCTTAGACCAAAGGCGTGATACTGATAATGCTGTTTTTTATCAAATAGAGCATAGGCACTTTCACTTACTCCCCATACTCCTTGCCACTTAGCTCTCTGCTGAGTAGCTACAACATTTACAGCTGTTCTCTTTAATGTGGAAAATTGGGGCAAAGGTAAAAATAAGTCGGGCATAAGGTATTCAAACATTGTGCCTGACCAAGATAGCATAGTATTGCCTCTAAGTGCTGTATAATCTCTATGCAAGGCGTTATAATGCTCATTTTTGCCATACAAAGCTATAAAAATCATACTAAGCAATCTAGCTTCCGACGATAATAGGTCATAGTGCCCTGTATGTTTTTCTCCATCATAGCCTAAATAGAAAAGATTTTTTTCATTATCGTATAGGGCGGCTAAATTCGTATCCTTTATTAGCAACTGCGCTCTTAATTCGCCTAAGATGTTTTGATTTTCTCTAAAAAATTCCTTGACGATTAAAAGGCAAGCTAAAAAGTTACCGCTGTCAACGCTGGAAACAAACTTATTTACTTTTTTAAGAGTGTCAATTTTGTACCAATTATATAAATTGCCCTGCCATTTTTCCATTTTTTCTATGCTTGCAATGGAATTTAGCAGGTTATGAGTGCATTTTTCCAGCGTTATCAATTGCATTTTGTATGCGCATATTTCCGCAAGCAAGGCAAAGCCTATATTTGTTGGAGAAGTAACAGCAGCTTCGCCTTTGTAAGGCTTTATTTGAAAATTATCGGATATTATGCCGTTATCATTGCGCATAAACTCAAAATATTTGTATGTTTTTGTAGCAATATCGTAAAGATATTTTTTGTCCACTTGATTAAGTTCGGGCATCTTGTAATCTTTTGACGATAGGTAATACAACCTAAAATACATTATTACACTTATCAAGATGTACAAGGAAAACAGCAAGCTATAATATCCAAAAAAGAATACAATTACATTTATTGCCGTCAGTACAAATGTAGGTATAGCAAACTCTTTTACATAGCTTTCTATTTTGTTGGCATTTTGAGAGCTATAAAACGGTTTCCATTCTAGCAATTTTTTACCTTTTATCATTCTGATAAGCGTACTTATCAAAATATAGGTGTTGGAAATTGCATAATACCCTATCATAAACAAATCTTCAAACAAAAGAAAATATTTCTTTAGCTTGTGTTGCGCAATATACCTAAGACGAACATTGTAGATTATTTGCCTAGAGCTTTTCATTTGGTTAAGCATATAAGGTATATAAAACAGTGCCCAAAATTGTAGCATAATTTGCCAGCTGTTTGTAAAAATACCGAATAGCGCAATAGCAAAAAGCATAAGTTCTTTTAGGTTGTAGAGTATGTTTTTTGCCATTATATATTTATAAAAAGGCTGAATTTTTCTCTTGCAAATATTGCCTTCGGTATCCCGCCATTTCCCTGATATAAAAGGCAATAGCTGAATATCTCCCCTTTGCCATCTAATTCTGCGTTCTCTATCCGACAAAAAGCCTGACGGAACATCTTCAAATATTATGTTAGCAGCTCCTGTGGTAAGTACACTGCCTTCTATTATGTCGTGCGATAAAATACGCTTTTCAGGAAAAACTCCTTCAAGTTTTTTGTAAAAGGCATTAAGTCTGTAAATGCCTTTGCCGCAATATATTTCTCTATCAAAAAGATTGTAGTAAAAGGTATTGTAATGCGGGTAAATATTTACCCCGCTTTCAGATAAAAATCTTTTGCTGTATACTTTGTTGTAAGAAAATAAATTATAGCGGTTTTGGGTGGAAAGCAGGTCAAACTGCTCATTATATGGGTGAGCAATCATATTGACCATTTCTTTAACACCGCCTGGAAGTACCATGTTGTCAGCATCAAGCGTTACAATAAACTTGGGCGCAGGAAAATCAGGGTGTAAAATATAATCAAACTCATCGGTGTTTTTGGTGATAAGCATTTTGTTAAGGGCAAGAATTGCTCCCCTTTTGCGCTCCCAACCTTGATACTTACCGTCTATTAAAGTGCGTCGTCTTATAAAGATATTTATTGTTTCATTAAAAACATAGTCCCTTAAATAATCTTCCACTTCTTTATCTAAAATATCTGTTTGGGAATTGCTCTTTCTAAGGTCCATTAATATAGCTACCTGAATGTTTTCGTCGGGGCAGTTGGCTTTTACCGTTTCTGCGTGTCTTATGCTTTCAGCTAGTTGCTCTACGCTTCCTATATACTCAGAGATAACGACCATTGTGTTATACTCAAAAGGTACACTCTCAAAGTTCATACTTGGAATTATCTTTTCTGAACGCCAAAAGGAAATTAAATATGCAAGAGCATTTTCAGCAATAAAAATAGCAGGTATTAAGCTCAAAATTGCCACTAAAATGGAATCTAACGTAACCAATGCTGAATAACACAAAACTAGCGCAATTATAATTATAGCGCCTATATAAAGGCGTTGCAGTCCCACTGTCTTTTTGGGTGCAAGTCTTGTAGGCGTGTTACTCTTTACATATCGTCTTAATTCGCCTATATGGTCGTATAACACAACCGACACATCAATGTCGTTGTATTCGGCAAGCTCTATTGCTTTTTCTGCAATGTACGCTTCGCTTATGTTCATAGATTTGCTAAGCTTTTCCACCTTGGCATAATAAGATAATTTTGTTTTTGTGGATATGTTTGTATAATCTTTTGATTTTTCCATACTCTCGCTCATAGCAAGATATTTTATGCCGTCTTCTACCGGCACAAAATCGCTTATTATGTGCAGAGCCTTAAACAAGGTTTCTGCCATTTGGGTATTTTCCATAATGGCTTTGTTGTGGCTTAATGCCACCTTATTTTTACTGATGCCTAATTTTTCTAGGTACTCTTTTTGTTTATCGTCAAGGTTGCCATATTCGTAAAGGTAAAAACAATAGCTATCGTACTTTAGCATCCTTTTGTCAATTTTTTTTTGCTTTGCTGCCGCAAGGCAATCATTTTGAAACAAAATTCTTTGGCACATTACATAAAGCTGTTCAATAATGGCAAAGCTAAGCGCTTGATTAATTACTTTAATTTCCATAAAATTAAAGGAAACGCTGGTTTTTATTGCTTCAAATACATTTCTTACTCTTTGGATTGTTAACATACCTAAAGAGTTTCTAACAATGTGGCGCGCTATCGTTATTATTCTGGGAACATCGTTTACATGCGGTAAGTCATTATAGATATTTTTATTACCAAATATGTTGCGATAGACTAAATAAAAATTTTCAAACAGCCATTTTTCCGCTTCATATAGCGGAATGTTTTTTTCGTTTTTATAGGAGACAATGCGATTGACTTTGGCTATTTTTCGGTATAAGCTATGTATGCTTATACCTAGTCCTGCCGTCGTCATACGCAAGGTTTTTGCTAAATCTATTGCTGTTGTGATTATACTTTCATCACTTAGCGTTCGCATTTGTATATTTTCTATTGGTGTTCTTTTCATAACAAAAGTAAATACCATTGTCATTGCAAGAATGAATAAAAATAAGAATATAATAATATAAAGCATAGAAACCTCTATGCAAAGTATGAGCAGAACTATTATGCTATATACTTGCAAAACAGCAAATTTGGTGGTAGAATAGTACTAGCAAGTTAGCCAGATGACCGCAACATTAGTTGAGGAAAGTCCGAGCATCGCAAGGCAAAGGCGGCGGGTAACACCCGCTGAAGGCGACTTTAAGGAAAGTGCAACAGAAAGATACCGCAATAAGTAATTATTGTAAGGATGGAAAGGTGCGGTAAGAGCGCACCAGCATTTCGGCGACGAAATTGGCTATGTAAACCCCGCCTGATGCAAGAGATAAGGTCATAAAGGCTTGCCTTGGCCGACCTTAGAAGTTTCGCTTGAGCATTTCGGTAACGATATGCCTAGACAGATGGTCATCAAATACAGAACTCGGCTTATAGACTAACTTGTTTTACAAAAAACACTCAAAATTGTTTGATTTTGAGTGTTTTTGTTTTAAATCTATAAATTATTCTTTAGAAAAATTGTAAATTTTCTTTAACTATGTACTCTTTCATTTTTAGTAAGGATTTTTTTTCTATTCTGGATATATAAGAGCGGGAGATTTGTAACATATCAGCCACTTTTTGCTGGGTAAAAGGCATTCCATTTTCTAAGCCAAACCTAAGTGTTACTATACGCTTTTCCCTTTCGGTAAGGCATTTTGACATTACTTTTTTTAACGCTTTGCGTAAAAACTCCTCATCTATTTTTTTGTAGACGCTGTCTTCTTCTACGCATAATAAGTCCATAAGCATCATTTCATTGCCGTCTTTATCTTTACCGACAGGGTCATATAGCGATACTTCTTGAGAATGTCTTTTTTGCACGCGCATTGCCATAAGAATTTCATTTTCTATACACCTTGACGCATAGGTTGCAAGCTGAGAACCTTTAGATGGATTATATGAATTTATTGCTTTAATAAGCCCCATTGCGCCAA
>FZPS01000197.1_pt59 | contig 11895 bp, 11 predicted proteins | sample 1817821 | NCBI WGS metagenome assembly FZPS01 (sample SAMEA104158645, study PRJEB21678) | metagenome | place: Germany | collected 2015-04-21 | reverse complement strand
CAGAGACTCCAACAGAAGAGCCAACAGAAACACCAACTGAGGAGCCAACAGAGGAGCCAACAGAGACTCCAACAGAAGAACCAACAGAAACTCCAACAGAAGAACCAACAGATGAACCAACACAAACGCCAAAACCAACAAAAAGACCTCCTTCAGGTGGTGGAAAAGTTGTTAGTACACCAACACCAACAGCTACACCAACACCAGATGTTGAAGAGCCTGTTGAGCCAGAAGTACCAGGCGTACCTGAAATTAATTTTACTGATATAGATGGTCATTGGGCTAGAGAAATAATATTAAAACTTGCTGAAATGGGTATAGTTAGCGGTTATCCAGATGGAACAATCAGACCTGACGCAAGTATAACAAGAGCGGAGATGGCAGTAATTGTTGTTCATGCAGCAGGTTTAAAACCAGCAGAAAAGATAAATCTTAAATTTGACGATAGTGCACAAATTCCAGAATGGGCAGCAGGCTTTATCCAAACAGCTGTAGAGAATAACATTATAGTAGGATATGAAGACAATACATTTAGGGCTGCAAGAGAACTTTCAAGGGAAGAAATGGTTGTATTAATCCTGAAAGCTTTTGACATTGCAGTTGAAAAAGGTCTAGAGCCACCTGCATTCTTGGATGCTGAAGATATAGGTTCATGGTCTATAGACTACATAGCAAAATCTGTAGAATTAAGTATTGTAAAGGGATACCCAGACAATACATTTAAACCAAAAAAAGATGTTACCAGAGCAGAAGCTTTTGTAGCAGAAGCTTTTGTAGTGTTGTACAATACCATGTTAGATAGAGGTTTAATTCCTTCAGACGATGAAGAGGCAAAAGATGATGATGTAAATAAAGATGACAGCGAGGAAAAAGACGGCGGGGAAAGTGAGAGCGAGGAAAAGGACAGTAGTGATAGTGAAAACTAAACAAAACAAATAATGACTTATGTAAATCAGACAACTGGGGAAATTCATTCCAGTTGTCTGATTTGTTAAATTTACCAAAAAATGTTTTGAGAATTCGATAATATAATGATATAATTTACTTTGTAGCATGAATTTAATGCCATATAGATGGAACAAAAATATCAGCATAAGGTACAATAACAAACAAAAAAAGGATGAGAAGAAATGATAGATATACACTGTCATATTTTAGATGGAGTTGATGACGGGCCTCAATCCTTGGATGAGTCTGTTGAATTGTGTAACAAACTAAAAGAAGCAGGAATAAGCGGGATTATTGCAACACCACATTATATGATAGGTGGCGGTTATGCACCTACGCCTGAAACAATTAAATCCAAAATAGATATTTTAAAAGGTGCTCTTAAAGAAAAGAACATTGATTTAAATATTTATTCTGGTATGGAAGTGTTTGCAGACCATGGAGTGGCTGATGGAATAAAAAACGGAGAAATTATTCCACTTAATAATACTAAATATGTACTTATTGAATTTCCTATGGACATTGTTCTTAGACATGCATCAAATTTAGTTTTTTCTCTGTTAGTTGAAGGATATGTGCCTATAATTGCACATCCTGAGAGATATATCACAGAATACAGAAAAAACAACATTTTACAAGACCTTGTAGATAATGGTGCATTAATTCAAATTAATTCAGGGAGCATTCTTGGTTATCATGGCAAAAAAGTTCAAAAAGAGGCATTTGCTCTTATAAATGAAGAAATGGCACATATTGTTGCTTCTGATTCTCATGGACAACATAGATTCTTAAAAAGCAAGGATGATTTAGAGGCTAAACTAATTAAATTCTGTGGTCTAGAAAATACTCAAAAACTTATGTACACAAACCCAATGATGATACTTGAAGACAAAGATGTTGAATATTTAACCAAGCCAAAGAAAAGTTTCTTTTTGCTAGAGATATTTAGAAATATAAGGTACAACACATAAAATCACTAGAAATTGGCTAGAATTTCAGCTGGTTTTAAGTTAGTCACAGTAGTTTATATGATTTTTAAAGGGGTTTTTATATGAAGAAAGTAATTATAATTATCTTAGCTATATTACTAGCCGTTTTCATAGGAATCATTTTACCTATTCTAATTAATAATGGTGCTTTGGGGAGTGAAGGTGAAGATGATTTAAAGGGAGAGGAGGATATTGTAGAATTAGGTTTAGATGATATCCCAGGCGGGGCTAGTGGTGTGCATAAATCAACTGAGTTTGAGACTGATGCTTCAGAGGAGACATCTGTAAGTAAATCAGAAGATGACCCTACACCTAAGACTACGCCAATAAACGCTTCCGAAAATGACAACGAAGCATATGATGAAGGTAAAAATGGTTCAGATGAACAAAATGAAATTTTATCAGAATCATGGGTTGAAGAAATGATCAGGGAATACGGACATCATATTAGCGACGATGATATGGATGATTTGAGAAGACTTTATTCACAGGTAGATATTGTATATTTACAAGGTATAATGGAAGATGGCTATACAGATGAAGAGGTGGAGGAAGTTAAAGCATACCTTAAAGATACACTTGGCAGTGATTATCAAAGAGGAAAAGAATTATTCTACAAGTATTCCTACTTAATGAATGAAATAGAAATTTAATCAATATTTAATTAGTATTATTGAAAAGGGGTCAAGCATTTATGGAGAGAAATAGTTTCGAAGAAATAGAGGTAAGGGAGATTTTTTTCTTACTTCTTAGGAAATGGTATGTAGTTGCTGCATGTTTTATATTTGTTACCGTTTCCACGTATTTAATTACAAGCTATTACTTAACACCTATTTACAGATCAGAGGCTACATTGTTTTTAGGAAAAGAAAGTGGTAATGTGGGAGGACTAAGCATAGGAGATATACAACTAAATAACCAGCTTATTGCTGACTACAGAGAACTTTTAAAATCAAGGACTGTTGCAGAAAGAGTGGGGGAAAAACTCAATGTAAGCCCAGGAAAGCTTCTTAGCAATGTAGATGTAAGAACAGTTAAAGATTCTAGAATATTTAAAATCAGTTATGAAGACAGCAATCCAACCCTTGCAAGAGATGTTGTAAATGAGCTGTCAAATGAAATTCAAGAGTTGGCGGCAGATATTATAGAAGTAAAAAATGTGATGGTGGTGGATGAAGCCAGTATTCCACGTTCACCAGTTAAACCTAACAAGAGAACCAATGTTGCAGTAGCTGGACTGTTAGGGCTTATGCTTGGTGTAGGACTTATTCTTCTTCTAGAATTTGTTGACCATACATTTAAAAAGCCAGATGAAGTGGAAAGATATCTGAACCTTAATGTAGTGGGAACTATTCCTAAGTTCAAAGGCGGAAAAAGAGGAAAGAGCAAGGCTAAGAATAGAAGAGAGTTGGAAAAAGAATATCTTAGAAATCTTATTACCAAAAATGATCCAAAGGCTGCAGCTACAGAAGCCTTTAGAGAACTTAGAACAAATCTTCACTATATAAATATTGATAAAGAAGTAAAGACAATGGTACTTACAAGTCCATCTATGGGAGATGGAAAGTCTGTTACTGCTGCAAACTTAGCAGTTACCTTAGCTAAATCAGGCAAAAAGGTTCTTATTGTGGATGCAGACCTTAGAAAGCCAAAAGTACATCATTACTTTGGTGTTAAAAACAGTATCGGACTGACAAATATACTTACTGACACAAAGGAAGATATTAAGGCTAAGGCAATAGAAAAGACGGAAATTTCAAATCTTGACATAATAACAAGTGGTCCTGTGCCACCTAATCCATATGAAATGTTGAGTTCTAATAAAATGCAGAGTTTCGTTGAAAAAGTAAAAGATGAGTATGATATAGTTATATTTGATACTCCACCAGTGGGACAAGTTACAGATGCAGCAATTTTGGCAGGATTAACTGATGGAACTATACTTGTTCTAGCATGTGCAGGTACTAGAATTGATATGGCAAAACGAGCATGTAAAGCACTTGATGGGGTAAATGCAAATATGATTGGAGCTGTTCTTACTAAAATTGATTTCAGAAAGACATCTTACTATGGATACAGCTATAGCTACAAATATGATTAATTCTACGTAATAGCCATATAAAAGCATTTTATGATATTATTGATTTTTTCATTGCAAAATGTTATGATATTTTTATGGAAGATTATTTAAAATATTTTTATAAAAATAAATTATAAAAAATCAATAAAATGAAACAGGACTAAATTGGGAGTATATGTAATAAAATTGGAGAACAGTTTATAATTAATTTTAAAAATTAAACGACATAGTTTATTAGGGGTTTTTCTTTAAAATACAAAACATATAAGAAATAACTCTATATATATTAAAAAATGATTATGCATTGGGGGATTTAGGAATGTATGCTGTAGTCGGAAGGCTTATCAAAGGCTTCAATCTCAATTTAACCTACAGAAGATGGCTTTTATTATTGCTAGATATTATACTTATAAATGTGGCATCTATTGGGGCAGTATTTTTAAGAACTGATTTTAAAATACCTGAAATATACCTAGTTAGTTTTCAAAAGACTTATATAATTACAACGCTTATACTAATAGTGGTATTCCGTCTCTTTAACTTGTATAAAAGTGTTTGGCGTTATGCAAGTATAGAAGAGATGAATAATGTAATATTTGCTTCGGTGGTTGGAGGCGGAATACTATTTGTTCTATATGAGCACATTCTTAACATCGATTTTCCAAGAAGCTATTATATTTTAATGCCAATTCTACTTGTGTTTTTTGTAGGTGGAATGAGGTTTTCTTATCGTGCCCTAAGGCGTATAAAAAATGTATATTTTAACGGGCTTTTATCTGAAAGAAAAAGAGTGCTGATTGTAGGCGGAGGAGAGGCAGGCTCTATGGTAATTCAAGAGCTTTTTGACAACCCACAGCTTTTGAAGTATCCTGTAGCTGTTATTGATGATAATCCATCGAAGAATCGGGCAAAGATTCATGGTGTTCCAGTTTTAGGAACAAGAGCAGATATACATAAGGTTGTAAAAGTAAAGAAAATTGATGAAATAATAATTGCCATTCCTTCAGCCGGCAAAAGTGAAATAAAAGAACTGGTAAATATTTGTAAAGAAACAAGATGTAAATTAAAGACCATTCCAGGGGTATTTGAATTAATAGATGGACAAGTTGATGTTAAGAAGATAAGAGATGTTAATATTGAAGATTTACTAGGGAGGGATCCTATAAAGGTAAATTTAGCAGAGATATGTAATTATTTAAGTTCAGAAGTTGTGTTGGTAACTGGTGGTGGAGGTTCAATAGGAACAGAACTTTGCCGTCAGATAGCACAATTTAGCCCAAAACAACTTATTATATTAGATATTTATGAAAATAACGCTTATGAAATACAACAGGAGCTATTGAGAAATTATAAAAACTTAAATCTTGAAGTTATAATAGCTTCAATAAGAGACAGAAAAAGAATGGAAAGTATTTTTGAAAAATATAGACCAGGAGTTGTATTCCATGCAGCAGCACACAAACATGTTCCATTAATGGAAGCTAATCCAGCTGAAGCTATTAAAAACAATGTTTTTGGTACATTAAATGTGGCAGAGTGTGCAGATAAATATGGTTCAAAGCGTTTTGTGTTGATATCTACAGATAAGGCAGTAAATCCAACTAATATAATGGGTGCAAGCAAGAGAACAGCAGAAATGATTATACAGACTCTTGACAAGAAAAGCAAGACTGAATTTGTAGCTGTTCGATTTGGAAATGTACTAGGAAGCAATGGAAGTGTTATTCCACATTTTAAAAAGCAAATAGCTGAGGGTGGTCCTGTGACAGTGACTCATCCTGATATAATAAGATATTTTATGACTATACCTGAAGCAGTTCAATTGGTTATACAAGCTGGTTCTATGGCAAAGGGAGGAGAAATTTTTATACTTGATATGGGAGAGCCTGTTAAAATTGTAGACTTGGCAAGAGACCTTATTAAACTTTCTGGCTTTGAACCAGATAAAGATATTAAGATACATTATACAGGCTTGCGTCCAGGAGAAAAGCTTTATGAGGAATTACTCCTTGCAGAAGAAGGAATTTCTCAGACAAGACATGAAAAGATTTTTATTGGAAAGCCAGTTTTAATAGACAGCAACGAGTTGCATAATAAATTGAATTGGTTAAAAGAGACTATTTCAAAGGAAAATTCAGAAGATGAAATAGAAAAGATAATGCAAAGTATTGTAGCTGAATATAAAAAGGCTGATACTCAAAAGTCAAAGAAGGTTGGATAATATATAGTATAAGCTTAATTGAAACAAAATTGTGACATATTGAAAACAGGCAGTACTTTTAGTATAATATAGTGGTGTCTAATGACCAAAGAGAGGTTGAAACGAATTTTGTTTATCGAAAATAAAGAAGCTTGGTATGCATTATTCGTTAAAGCTAATAATGAAGAAAAAGTTAAAAAAATACTTGAAAGAGAAATGGGGGATGATTATTCTTTTATCATCCCCAAAAGAAAGTTAAGAGAACGAAAGGGTGGTAATTGGCACTTTGTAAAAAGAAAGCTATTCCCAGGGTATGTCCTTGTTAGGGGGATTTTATCTTTAGAGGATTACTATCATCTTAAAACGGTTCCAGGAATATTAAGATTATTAAAAAGTGAAGATAAAGTGCTTACAATTGATGAAAAGGAGTTGGAAGTACTAAGGGTACTTATTGATAAAGAAGAAAATGTTATAGGAATTTCAACTTTATATAAAGAAAATGATGCAATAAAAATAATAGATGGTCCTTTAACTGGATTTGAAGGACAAATAGTAAGTGTTAATGGAAGAAAAGGTAGGGCAAAGGTAAGATTAAGTTTTTTAAATGAAGAAAGAATTGTAGAACTTGGAGTTCAATTGGTAAAAAAATCCGATGCGGATTATAGGTGTTTCGGCCCTATATGAAACTAAGGAGTTAATAGCTTATTACTTAGTAGCATAACTATTAGTTATGTGAAAGGGCGAAGCTGTGTTTTATTTATAATATATAAATATAAAAGCTAGTTTTAGCACTAAATGCAAGTAACAACAAGTTTTGTGAGGTGGCATACATAAAGTGGAAGAAAAAATTTATTTATCATCACCACATATGAGCGATGAAGGATACGAAATGGAATATGTAAAGGAAGCATTTGATACCAACTGGATTGCTCCACTTGGTAAAAATGTAGATGAGTTTGAGAAAGAATTTGCTACTAAAGTAGGTATAGAGTTTGCAGCAGCACTTTCTAGTGGTACAGCAGCTATGCATTTGGCCTTAAAGGCAGCCGGAGTTGGAGAAGGAGATGTTGTTTTTTGTCAATCTTTAACTTTTTCAGCCACTGCAAATCCAATTATATATCAAAATGCAATTCCAGTGTTTATAGATAGTGATTATGAAACTTGGAATATGTGTCCTAAAGCATTAGAAGAGGCTTTTAAAAAATATACCAATGCAAAGGCAGTTGTTATAGTACATCTTTATGGACTATCTGCAAATATAGACAAAATTCTTGAAATATGTAAAAAACACAACGTAGTTTTAATTGAAGATGCGGCAGAAAGTTTAGGAACATATTATAAAGGAAAGCATACCGGAACTTTTGGTGATTATGGGATATTTTCATTTAATGGAAATAAAATCATAACTACATCAGGTGGTGGTATGCTTATTTCAAGTAATGAGGAAAAAATTAAAAAGGCTAGATTTTGGGCAACTCAATCAAGGGATCCTGCACGTCACTACCAGCATAGTGAATTAGGATTTAATTATCGCATGAGCAATGTTGTTGCTGGAATAGGAAGGGGACAGCTTAAGGTACTTGATGAAAGAGTAGCTAAGAAAAAGTATATATTCCAATATTACAAAAGGGAACTTGGTCAGCTTGAAGGTCTGGATTTCATGCCGGTTAATGACTGGAATGAGCCTAATTATTGGTTAAGTGTGGTGATATTAAAAGGCAAAGTAAAACCTCTTGATGTAATGGAAGCATTAGATGAAAATAATATTGAATCAAGACCTGTCTGGAAGCCGATGCACATGCAGCCGTTTTTTGCTAAATACGATTATATCGGTTCTGATGTAAGTAATAAGCTTTTTGAAAATGGTGTATGTTTGCCAAGTGATACTAAGATGACAGATAAGGATTTAAACAGAGTTTGTGAGATTATTAAGGGGTTGTGGAGGTAATATGATTTATGGCAAGTATGTAAAACGCATTATGGATTTTATTTTAGCTTCTATTGCGTTGGTCATGTTAAGTTTTATAATGCTTATTGTAGCATTTCTTGTAAGAATTAAGCTAGGTAGTCCTGTAATTTTCAAACAGGAGCGACCGGGATTAAATGAAAAAAAATTTACTTTATATAAATTTAGGACTATGACAGATGAAAGAGATGAAAATGGTGAATTATTGCCTAATCACATTAGACTTACGAAATTTGGAAAATTTTTAAGATCTACTTCCCTGGATGAATTACCAGAATTATTTAATATTTTAAAAGGAGATATGTCTTTTATAGGACCAAGACCATTATTGGTTGAATATTTACCTCTTTACAATGAGCATCAAAAAAAGAGGCATAATGTGAGGCCAGGATTATCAGGATTAGCACAAGTAAACGGAAGAAACGAATTAACATGGGAAGAAAAGTTTGATTATGATGTTAAGTATGTTGAAAATGTTTCTTTCCTATTGGATATAAAATTGATTTTCAAAACTATATTTAAAGTATTTAAAAGAGAAGGCATAAATAAAAGCGAACAGATAACAATGGAAAAGTTTAAAGGAACAAAGGAAACAACATATATAGAAAATTAGAATTAGCGATAAATGAGAGGGGTATATAGAATGAAAATACTATGTATATATGGTTGTGGTGGTGTAGGCAGAGAGATATCTGATTTATCTTATAATATAGGTAAATGGCAAAAGATTGTTTTTGTAGAAGATAATATAACTAATAGGATAGTTTATAATATTGAAGTTTACTCATTGGAGGAAATATTAAAAGAATTTGATAAGGATAGTGTTGAATTTATTATTGCTACTGGAGAACCAGTGGCAAGAAAATCTATTTACAACAAATTAAAGGATTTTTCATTGAATTGTATAAGTATTATAGATCAAAATTTCAAATTATCCAGTTCCTCATCTATAGAAGAAGGGACAATTGTTCATACGGGAGCTGTGATTACATGTAATGTTCATGTGGGAAAAGGGTGTTTTATTAATAAAGGGGTTGTAATAGGTCATGATGTTACATTGGGAGATTTTTGCGTTATATCTCCTAATGCTACAATTAGTGGAGATGTTGAAATTGGAGAAAATTGCTACATTGGAAGTGGTGCAGTTATAAGAAATGGTGTAACCATTGGGCGAGATTCAATTATTGGAATGGGAGCAGTTGTTCTTGAAGATGTAAAACCTGAATCTGTTATGGTTGGAAATCCAGCTAAGCTACTTAGAAAAAATGAAAGCAAAAAAGTTTTTTAGTATACATGGAAGAAGGTCAGAGAATGGATAAAAAAAAAGTTTGGCTAATGAATCATTATGCAACAAATATGTTTTTTAACAGGGGTGGACGGCATTACTGGTTTGCTAAAAATTTAATTAATTATAATTTTGACCCTGTGGTTTTTTGTGCAAATGTTAGACACAATACTTTTGATGTTATTGATGTGGGAAAAGAGAAATATACAGTTAAAACGTTAGATAGTATTCCTTTTGTATTTGTTAAAACATGTGTATCAAGAGGAAATGGAATAGATAGAGTTAAAAATATGGTTTTGTTTTATTTGAATTTACGCAAAACTGCCAAAAAATATATAAAGAAATATGGAAAACCGGATGTTATACTTGCTTCTAGTGTTCATCCTTTAACTTTAGTAGCTGGAATTAAAATTGGTAGAAAGTACAATATACCTTGTATTTGTGAGATACGTGATTTATGGCCTGAAGCAATTTTTGCATTTAATAAAGCGAAAGAAAAAAGTTTATTAGGAAGATTATTAGTAGCTGGTGAGCATTGGATTTATAAAAGGGCTAATGCGCTAATTTTTACAAAAGAAGGGGATACAGATTATATAAAAGAAAAGAAGTGGGATAAAGATAATGGGGGAGATATTGATCTTAGTAAAGCCCATTATATAAACAACGGAGTAGACATTGAAGCCTTTAAGCAATCGATGAAAACAGAAATACTTGATGATGAGGATCTTGAAAGTGATAAATTTAATATTGTATATGTAGGAGCTATAAGGCCTGTTAATAATGTAGGCAAGATTTTAGATACTGCAGCATTATTAAAAGACCAAAAAGATATTCAGTTTTTAATTTATGGAGATGGTAATCAGAGAGAAGAATTGGCTGCGAGAGTTGAAAATGAAAATTTAGATAATGTTAAAATGAAGGGATTTGTAAACAAGAAATACATACCTTATATTCTGAGTAAATCATCAGTAAATTTACTTAATTATTCACAGACTCAATACAACTGGAGCAGAGGAAATAGTTCTAATAAATTATTTGAGTATATGGCTTCAGGTAAACCTGTGATTTCAACTGTAAAAATGGGATATTCAATAATTGAAAAATATAAATGTGGGATTGAAATTGAAAATGCTTCAAGTAAAGATTTAGCTGAAGCTATAATGTACATTAAGAATTTAGATAGAGAAAGCTATGGAGAACTAGGTATTAACGCAAAAAGTGGTGCTGAAGATTTTGATTTTAAGGTTTTAACTAAAAAACTTATAGAAGTTATTAATGTGGTAATGGAGGCGAATAAAAATGATTAATGTAATTGGACTTGGCTACATAGGACTTCCAACAGCTTTAATGTTTGCAAAAAGTGGTGTGGAAGTTGTTGGAACTGATTATAATGAGGAAGTTGTTAATTCCCTGAAAAAAGGCGAACTTACTTTTGAAGAGGAAGGGTTGGAAGAATTATTTAATACAGCTGTAGAAAATGGAATTAAATTTACTACAGAGTATCAGAAAACGGATACATATATTATTGCCGTTCCAACTCCTTATGATAATTCAAGTAAAAAGCTAGATCCAAAGTATGTTATACTTGCTGTTAACACTGTTTTAGATGTATGTGAAAAAGGAGCAACACTGATTATTGAATCTACACTTTCTCCTGGTTCAATAGACCGCTATATTAGGCCTGAAATAGAAAAGCGGGGATTTGTTATAGGGAAAGATATTCATCTTGCTCATGCACCTGAAAGAATTATTCCTGGAAAAATGATTCATGAATTAGAGCATAACTCAAGAACAATTGGTGTGGACGATAAAGCAATTGGCGAAAAGATTAAAATATTATATTCAAGTTTTTGTAAATCAGAAATAATTGTAACAAATATAAGAACAGCTGAAATGACCAAAGTGGTTGAAAATACTTATAGGGATGTTAATATAGCTTTTGCTAATGAATTAGCGAAAATTTGCCGTGAAGATGATATGGATGTATATGAAATTATTAAAATTGCAAACAAACATCCAAGAGTTAATATTCTACAGCCAGGTCCAGGGGTCGGGGGACATTGTATTTCTGTAGATCCTTGGTTTTTAGTAGGAGACTATCCAGATCTTACAAATTTAATATTAACAGCCAGAAAAATAAACGATTCAATGCCTACACATGTTTTAAAAAGAATTAGAGATATTATGAGAGAACATAATATAAATGATATATCAAAAGTAGGATTGTATGGTCTAACATATAAAGAAAATGTTGATGATGTGAGAGAGAGTCCCACACTACAACTTCTTAAAAGGATGGACGAGCATTTAGCATTTGGAGTTAAAGTATTTGATCCATTAATAAAAAATAGAATGGTTGACCATCAGTTTTTAAATTTTGAAGATTTTCTTAATGAAATAGAGATACTTGTGATAATGGTTGCCCAT
>FZPS01000048.1_pt443 | contig 11897 bp, 8 predicted proteins | sample 1817821 | NCBI WGS metagenome assembly FZPS01 (sample SAMEA104158645, study PRJEB21678) | metagenome | place: Germany | collected 2015-04-21 | reverse complement strand
CCTGGAAAACTTCACTACCCGCGAATACCAGGCTCTGGTTAGCGATTTCATGAAACACCTTATCAACCGTTATGGTGAAGAAGAAGTATCCGGATGGTGCTTTAATGTGTTTCACAACTACAGTCACCAGGTCTACAACCCAAAAAGTCCACAGGATTCGTTTTACGGTTTCTTTAGTACAGCCTATAACATAATAAAAAGACTCGTTCCGAGAGCAAGAGTCGGGGGTTGCAGTCCATACACATACAACACAGATGTTTTTAGTCGTTTTGTCGAAACCTGTTCCAAACAGGGTCTAGCACCTGATTTTTTCTCAGTTCAAGTCTATCCCTACAATCTAACCATATATCATCCCGAACCCCAAAATCCGGATATTCCCTCCAACGAAGTACAGCATTACGATTTCTCAAAGGATTCAAAGTATCTTCCGAAAAAAATAAATGAATTACAGAATATTCTAGAGATACACGGGTATCCCCCCGACAAGCTGTTTGTTGTTGGTTGGACAATGTCTCTATCCTGCAGGAATTACTTGAATGATAGCACCTTCAGAGGAGCATATATCATAAAGAATCTCCTCTCATCTTTTGGACAAGTTACTACCTTAGCTCACAACGGAGTGTCTGACCTGTTATATGAACACTTCTTCCCAACACTCCAGCTATTTGGCGGGTACGGACTTCTTAGCAAAGACGGTCTGAAAAAGCCCGCATACTATGCATTTGACTTCATGAACAGACTCGGAAATCATTTGGTCGATGTAGGAGAGCACTATATTATCACAAGCGATGGCCGGGATGGGGTATACATTGTGTGCCATAACTGTGGCACGTTAACTCCAGAATATTATAACGATTTTCACGACGATGCCGATTACACCAGTGTTTCTAGCCTAACAACTAGTGAAGCTCTCTCTCTTACACTCCGAATTGGCGGAGTATCGAGCCAGCGCTACCTCATGAAGAAGTTCTTTGTCAATAACAAAAGCGGTTCTGTGCTCGATGAGTGGCTTAGACTAAAGTACATAGAAAGCATAGACCGGAATGATATCGAGTACCTCAAGTCGATTACTGTTCCGCGACAACAATCAGAAGCGCTAACAAATTACGACGGAACTATAACTATTCAAACAGAGCTTCAGCCGAATGAGTTTCAACTAATTCAGATTCATCCTTTTCTACAATAATCTTTTATTAAAGCGCTATGTGTTGCGTATGTGACGTATTGTATTAATAGGGGTGCCTATAACATCTGTTACAGGCACCCCTAATATTATTTTTTACTATGTCATATAGGGCATCTCTCTATGGGTGCCTCTCCATAACTACGAATGGACTGGGACGTTCCTCTTGAAAGCCCTGTTCGTGAATGTGCAGCATCCTAAACTGTGCGTTCCCTTCAACTACAGTAATCCTAATTTTTCTTTCATCACCCGGTTTGATTCCGATAGTCTCTATCCAGGTGAGTTCATCGGTATGAACTTTGAATTCAGCTGATACTTCACCGCAGCTCACCCTAAACACCGCTCCGCCTTTACTCATCACCTGAACCGAAAGCATAAACTCCTCTGTGACTTCCCTTACGGTATACACAGCGAACTCTCCTTCATTTAGTTCGAGCATAAGGGTCTTTAGCGGGTCGAGCGGGCGTTGGATATTCTCGTCTTCGTACATATCGAATCCGGGCCTTGGCTCTTCCTCACCGGGCGCGACTACGAGCTTTGTCCTGTCAGTGAGGCGGAAATCCAACACGTTGCCGTGATCCCAGTTACCCATGTACTGGGTTCCGTCTTCCAACAGATTGTCGTATCCGACTGCGGGGAGCATTATCTCGGGTACACGTCTCGTTATACGAATATGGTCGCGATTATGGACACAGTTTTCGTATTTGATGTTCTCAAGAAGCTCATCGAAAATCTCTTGGCTCTTCTTGTATCCCGGTTTTGGTCCACCGGATGCAAATCCGCGAACCAGCTCCCAATCCTTTGGCAGATAGTAACCGACACATCTCGTTGAACCTGGGCGCTCCATCGCTGTCTTCCAGCACCATAAGTTATACCCAATGCCATAGTCGGCTGCCACTTCAAAGAACACGGCGTTAGATACTGGATAGCTTCCTCCCTCTCCAATCCAGATAGGGACGTTTAGCTCCATACCTTTTAGGATATACCAGTGCAACTCTCTCTTCTCCGGTGATGCGCCATAGATATGGACACTGATGCACCAGTTGTTGCACTCCGGATCATACTGTCGGTTGAAAATCTCATTAGACCTTGAGAACTTCGGCCCCTCCAATATGACCATATGTTTTTTATCATGTTTACGAATCACGGAGATCACTTCATCGTAAAACTCTTCAAGCTTTTGGACATACTGCTGGTGGTTTGGCAGACTTACAGGTTCATTCAGGATGTCGTATCCTCCAACGATCCAGCGGTCTGCATATCTTATCGCCAGCTTCTCCCAGAGTGCGATTGCCCGGTCCCAGCTCTCCTCATCCATAAAGAGATGTGGAGCGTTGTCGTATCCTCCGTCGCAGGCCGTTCCTGACTGACCGCCAGGTGCTGCGTGCAGATCGAGAATAGCGTAGATTCCATATTTTTCGCACCAATCAATTACGTCGTCGAGCATCTGGAAACCGTCTTCTAGCCAGCACATCCCCGGCTCTTCTGCAAGGAATGCCGCTGAATGTAGGGGGAGTCTAACCGAGTTCAGACCGACTTCTGCCATTGCCTTTATGTCTGCCTCGCCCAGATGGTTCCTATGCCATTTGGGCCAAAATTCCTCAGCATATTTCGTCCCGCAGAGCTCCCTGATGGTCTGGTCAAAAGTGCGTCGCCTATCCAGACGTCGCGGCGGGATGTACTTCGGTGAGAAGATACCTCCCTTAAGCTCAATGTCAGTTGGTGCACCAACCATGAATCCTTCTGGGTTTGTCCAGTTGCCGGCACCGTATCCGGTGAGGATAATCTGTTCGTCTTCTCCATTGACTATCTTTGTGCCCTCAGCACGAAGAAATCCTTTTACGCGTTCTCTACTAAATTTGTTCATGGTTGCGACTATCCTCCAGATTTGTTTTATCTGTTGTTGTAGCGGTCAAGTGCCTCCTGCTTCAGCTCAATGCATCTGTCTATACCCATACCTTTGATCTCATTTAGATACTCGTTCCAGGTCTCATCGGTAATCTGTTTCTGACCTGCGATTACGTGGGCCTTGAACTCGGATACAAATGTTTCAATATCGAGGTACTTGGAAGTAAACTCAAAGCTCTCGTCAGCTGTAAGGTCTCCCTGCAGTGTGCGGCTGTTAGCGATATCCCAATCTGAATCCCAAAGCTCTGTTGCCTTTACTGCTCCCTCAGAGAAAGTGTCGACTTCACGCTCGGTCATAACGAGGAAAGGCATAAGCATTGGGAATGCGTACGCGTTCTTCGCATCTCCAGGTGTGAGGTTATCAGGATTGTTCATTATAAGATCTGTAAAGACGGGCTTGCCATCAACGATTGTATGAGCTTGGCCTTCAATGCCATAGCTTCCAAGCAGTGAACCCTCTTCGGTAAACAGATAATCAAACCATTTAGTCATCAGGACCGGATCATCACAATCTGTTGTAATCGTGGCTGTCGCCCCCTGTAGAGTAGTCTCTGCTGAACCACTGTTGATATAGCGCTTGTCTCCCTCATTCAACTTTGTGTAAGGAAGAACTTTAATATCCAGACCATTTGCAACAAATACGTCGTAGAATGCAACAGTCATTGGATAAACTGCAAAGCTCTCGTTTAGGAACTCGCCAAAGTCGAGGAAGAAGTGTCTTCTTGTCATAAAGTCAGCGTCAATGAGACCTTCAGAATACCACTGTGCGACCATTTCAAGATATGCACGGTACTCATCAGTAATTGGTCCAAAGACTACTTTTCCGTCAACCTGTGTAAAGTTTGAATTCACACCGTAACCGGGGATCAGAATATCTTCAAAGAGGTACAACGGCTGCTTAGAAGTAGATCCCTTGAGCGCTGTGAGCATCTCGTGGAAGTCATCATATGTGGTTGGAGTCTTTGTATAGCCTGCAGCATCCATCAAGTCCTGTCGTGCGTAGTACCCGAGGTAGCACAGCTGTCTGTCGGTTAGCATCATACGGAAAGCTGGAAGATGTCCGGTATCAGTGTACAACTGCTTGTAGACTGTCTCGTCCTTCTTAATGGTGTTCAAGAAGTTAGGAGCATAATTATTAACTAAGTCCTTCAGGTCGTGAATAATTCCGTCATCAATAAACTTGTCGAATCCCCCGACATAGTAAGTGGGGTCCAAAGTGACTATTATGTCTGTAAACTCATTGCTTGTGAACATCAGGTTCAGCGCCTCAGTTTCTCCACCTTCTGCGGGATGGCGCCAATCGATATGGATGTTAGTCCTCTCTTCGAGCTCTTTGAATACAGGATTGTCGTTAAGTTCCGTATAGAGCTGTGTAACGATAGCTGATGAGGTTATCCAGCCGGAAAATGTTGTCTTTTCATCTACAAGTGGAAGAGACAGTTTGCCGTCGTCATCTCCTCCTTCAGTAGGTTCGCCTGTTGGCTCTGCGCTAGCGGTTGCAGTCGGTGAGGGTGAAGTAGTTGTATCTTTATCACCCGTCTGGCAGCCTGCCGCTAAAGAGAGAACTAGCAGCAAGAACAGAAGTACTGCAGTAATTTTCTTCATAAGGTTTTCTCCTCTCAAACAATTATATTCTTAAATGTTTATGCGTTTCTTCTCCTAGAGCAAAATCGGAAAAGTCGCCATAAATATCGTATATTATGTCACAGGTTTGTAAAAGCTGATGTTTGTCATCTATTCTGTCGATTTTTGCTTTCAAAACATACACATTAAAAACGAGAACAATAATCAGTTGCTAATTATTGTTCTCATTCGATTGTGGCGTTATTCATCATTAGATCTGCAATACAACCGCACTATATCTGCACTAAGTATCTTCTTCAATATCTACAAAATATCTACAAAACATCTACTAAATATCTACTAAAATACCTGCTTCAATATCTACAAAATATCAAGGACCATTACTTCAGGAGCTTCTGTTGTGCAGGGCATCCACTCCGGGAGCCCGACACCGTTCGGGTCTCCGGTTTTCATGAAATTCGTCCAATAGCCGACCATACGGTTTGCCAGGTCATAATCTTCTTCGGTAAAGGGCCGCCAGGAACGGTGAAGTGTATGGAACATATACCATAACTCTGCACTGTGGAACGCGCCCTCCTCATCACCGGGTAGGTTCCTCGAAAAGTAATACACGTAATTGGGCCTCCTGCCCAGTTTCTGCTGTTCCAGACTCCAAGCGATACACCCTTTGTAGAGTGGGCTCTTCTCTCCCTTTTCCAGCATCTCCGGAGTAACTGTAAGGTCGTTTGCTGTACTTCCGAGCATGTAATCGATATCGTGCGTAATACCCTTCTCAACAGACGCCCCATATGTGTCGACAAGCACTTTGCCGTCTATAATTGGGGTAAAAGTCAGTTTGCCGCTCCTTCTCATCTCGCCCATTGCGGCCTCAAGTCCCTTTTTTAGTAACTCCTCCGCAGGCATTGCCCTCAATTCTGCGATGGAAGAGACACCCATTCCTTTCATCAGGTCATCGCCCCCATCCTCAGCTGGTGCCTGAAAACGATCACGGTTGATACCGGTATTGTAGCCACCGGCACTCTGCATGATAGCGCGCCTGATAAGTCCCTCTGTAAGAGGTGAGGACACAAGGGTTTGAACGCTCATCGCTCCCGCTGACTGTCCAAAGATAGTCACGTTATCAGGGTCGCCTCCAAATGCCTCAATATTTTCATGTACCCAACGGAGAGCAGCAATCTGATCGAGAATTCCGTAGTTACCGGAAGTGCCGCCCTGCTCAGCAGACAACTCTTTGCAGGAGAAGAACCCGAAAATATTGCATCGGTAATTGATCGTAACGAGGATAACACCTCTGCGTGCATATTCTTCACCGTCAAATGTGATCTCGCTTCCATAACCGCCCAAAAATGCGCCTCCGTGAATCCAGAAAGCGACAGGCAGCTTTTTCGCTGCAGAATCTGCTGGTGTCCAAATATTTAGATAAAGACAGTCCTCGCTTGGTTCTGTCAGATACTCTGGGTCTGCGTAAAACTCCTTTTCATAGAAGCTGCCTGGCTCGTGGCCAAATTGCATACATTTGCTTGGCCATTTGTCTGCATCAAGTACGCCGTCCCACGCTTCCGGCTCTTGCGGCGGACTAAATCTAAGCTCACCAACTGGAGGCTTTGCATAAGGGATCCCCTTATACACAAGAGCATCCCCCTTAAGAACCCCACGAATCCTTCCATACTTTGTCATGACTTCCATTTGCTTATCCCCTCATTTCATATACTTCAAACCTAGACACAGGTTTCTCTGTTGAGTTCCATCTGATTGCTGGTATAATGGTCAATACGAAGATGTAATTGATGTAATTATAGTAATCATTTATATCTACCATACTTATTTATATCTACCATTCAAAAACGGAGGACATACATGAAGTACAAAAAGTACATAATATTCGACTTTGACGGCACAATTTATAACAGTGGTCCCGGCGTTATGAAAGCATCTAGATATGCCCTCGAGTCGTTCGGGATAGAGGTAAAGAATCTCAATGATCTAAGAGGCTTTAACGGGCCTCCCCTTTGGGACTCCTTCATGAAGTTTTACGGCTTTAGTAGAGAAAAGGCTGACGAGGCAATCAAAAAATACCGGGAGTACTATAATGTTTTGGGTCTGCATGACGGTGAGGTATACCCCGGCATCCCCGAGCTGTTGCGCGACCTCCATGCCGTCGGAAAAACCCTGGTGCTGGCGACCTCGAAAGCCCAGCAGTATTTCCCCGAGTTGCTTATCGATCTCGGTCTGGACGGATACTTCGACATTATTGCTGGCGCAACAAGTGACGGCTCCCGTTCGACAAAAGAGCAAGTGCTCAAATACGCCCTCGAGCAGATCGAGATCTCCGACATGACTCAGGCAGTAATGGTTGGAGACCGAAAGTTCGATATAATCGGCGCAAAAACGTTCGGCATACAATCTGTGGGAGTCCTCTACGGCTATGGTGATCGGGAAGAGTTCGAGACGGAAAACGCTGACTATATAGTAGATGGAGTGAAAGACCTCCGTAAGCTACTTCTCGGAGAATAATCCCTCTCTACTATTTCAGTGCATATCGGCCCGTGTTAGGTTCGGTCAGTATATTCATTTTGATATCTTTAAGGTAGAACACGCCATCCTCAAGTATCATATAGCTATTTACACCGTCTTTTGGAAGTGAGATAGATCCGGGGTTGAGGTAAGTATATTCACCAATAGACTCGATTGCCTTAACGTGGGTATGGCCGTTTATGAGGATATCGCCCTTTTTTAGCGGTGGCAGGTTGCTGGGATTGAAAACATGACCGTGCGTGATAAACAGCATACGATCCTCAATTAGCATTGTTGCATACTCCGCCATTATAGGAAACTCAAGTACCATCTGGTCTACTTCAGAATCACAGTTGCCACGAACACAGAGTATTTCGTCCTTTACGCTGTTTAGAAGCTCTGCAACTGCTTTTGTATCATATTCAAGGGTCAGGTCGTTTCTGGCCCCGTGGTATAGAAGATCACCAAGCAGGACGAGCTTACTAGCCCCCTCCTTTTTGTATATCTCCAGGAGTTTTTCACAATAGGTCTTTGAGCCGTGAATATCAGATGCAAACATCAGTTTCATTACGAATCAATCTCCTTTACATTCCGCTTATTGCATTTTGGCGACTTATTGCATTTTGACGACTTAACGTAGTACTACGTGAAAAATTACTACTTCGAAGATTTGAGCGCCCTCATGCGTTTGCCGTGGTCAAGTATCCGCTTACGCAGCCGGAGATTCTGCGGCGTCACTTCCAGAAGTTCGTCGTCAGCAAGAAACTCCAGACACTGCTCAAGGCTGAGTACTCGCGGCGGGACAAGCCGCAACGCCTCGTCGCTTCCAGCTGCTCGAATATTTGTAAGTTGCTTCCGCCTACATACATTTACAGTTATGTCCTCTGCCTTGGGGCAGACACCGACAATCATTCCTGCATAGACAGGAGTACCGGGACCGATAAACAGAGCCCCTCGCTCTTGGGCATTGTAGAGGCCGTAAGTCACCGCCTCTCCGGTTTCATAAGCCACAAGGCTTCCTGTGTTCCTGCGCACTACATCGCCCTTTACGGGAGCGTAGCTGTCGAAGACAGATGCCATTATCCCCTCACCGTGGGTGTCGGTAAGAAACTCACTGCTGTATCCGAACAGACCCCTGGAGGGTATCATAAACTCAATCTTCATGCGGCCGGCACTGGGCTTCATCTCCACAAGCTCGCCTTTTCGCATACCGATTTTTTCAATGACCGAGCCTACAGAAACCTCAGGCACATCTACCACAAGGCGTTCAATCGGCTCACAGAGCACGCCTTCAACTTCCCTATATAGGACACGCGGAGGCGATACTTGAAACTCATAGCCCTCCCGACGCATCGTTTCTATGAGGATTGAAAGGTGCATCTCACCACGTCCAGCCACGTTGAATGCATCTGTCTGGTCTGTTTCGGACACTCTGAGAGATACATCTCTTAGAGTCTCACGGTAAAGCCTATCGCGCAGATTCCGGGACGTGACATACTTGCCCTCGCGACCGGCAAACGGAGAGTCGTTGACCGAGAAGGTCATCTCCATTGTTGGCTCCGATATTTTTACAAAGTGAAGCGGTACAACCTTATCAGGAGAACAGATTGTGTCTCCAATAGTTATCTCACTTACTCCTGAAAGCGCCACAATACTCCCGGCCGAAGCCTCAGGTACAGCAACCCGCGTAAGTCCTTCAAACTCGTAAATGCTTACTGCCTTTGCTTTGATGGACGGCTTGTCCGCGTGGTAGTTGCAGACAACGATTTCATCATTTTGTCTCAGTGTACCTTGCTCTATACGCCCGATCGCTACGCGGCCGACAAATTCGTTATAGTCTATTGAAGAGACAAGCATCTGTAGTGGTGCATCAGAATCTCCTTCGGGCGCAGGGATGTATTCAACAATAGTGTCAAACAACGGTTTCATGTCTGTGCCTGCAACTTCGGGAGAATAGGAAGCAGTTCCATTTCGACCGGAACAGAACAGCATGGGTGAATCCAATTGGTCATCGGTAGCTCCCAGATCGATCATTAGCTCCAGTAACTCATCTACTACTTCATTTATCCGTCTGTCTGGCCTATCTATTTTATTTATGACAACTATCACCCGATGGCCCATCTCCAGGGCGTGTGATAATACAAACCTGGTCTGCGGAAGAGGTCCTTCAGAGGCATCAACCAGCAGGATAACGCCATTAACCATCTTCAAAATCCGCTCCACCTCACCACCAAAATCAGCGTGGCCAGGTGTGTCAACAATATTGATCTTTACATCGCCATACTGTACCGCCGTATTCTTGGCCAGTATAGTGATGCCCCGCTCGCGCTCCAAGTCGTTTGAGTCCATTACGCGGTCGACCACAGTCTGATTATCCCGATATACCCCGCTCTGCTTGAGCATCTGATCGACAAGTGTGGTCTTACCGTGATCAACATGGGCAATAATTGCAATGTTTCTAATGCTATTGATTTTCAATACAGTGCCTCCCAGCTACTACAACTGTGTAAAATAATATTATACAATAAAACCCGAATTATTTCAATTATGTATGTGGCGGGAGCTCTAGAAAACAACACATTATTTGAGCCTTACAACCTAGTTATACTAGCTATATGTAATACGATATATAGCTATATTCAAGACGATATAATGCGGAAATGCGATGTGAAATATGCGGTCAGTCGCGAAAATATGCGGTCAGTCGCATACTTTGAATATCGTAAGATACATATGATGCGAAAAATGCGCAGAAATCGAAGTAATGTGTGAACGGTGAAGAGGAAATCGCCTCATTTATGCGGTATACGTTATAGATAATGCCGTGTACGATATATCACCCTGAGAGAATCCACACACAACTCGAAATTCTGCGCAAAAAACGTGATTCTACGTGCAGAGGTACACATAGCTCAAGATTTTGCGCAAACTCCGCGTCCTAAACCCAGTATGGCGCTTCCCAACCAGCACAAGCAAGCATGCCCTGCCTTTTCCTTAACCTGATTCAACACAATCCATTTCCCGTGACCGATCTCACTGCGTCATCCGCCATTTGTGGGCGGTCATTATTCGCCTCTCGTGGGCCTATTTTTTCTCTTCTTGTGTTTCATTTAATACTACAACTCGCCAGTCGGTGCCGGTATAGCCTAAGTTTCAGATAATTTTCCTCATATGGATCTTTTCCGCTCTCATGGAGAAATGGCATTGTTGGGGAACACAAAGCGTAACCTCAACTCATAAGGTTGTATTAGATTGACAAGCAAACCGTTTTTTGATAGTATTTTCGCACAATCTGCATTAATCAGGATTCGCACAATCTGCATTAATCAAGAATAGTATTCAGCTAGAATTTACGGGATGCGATTCTAAAAAACCGGAGGTACAAATGTCAGCGAAAAGTAGTTTAGCTTTCTCTCCATTAAAGAGATCAGCACCAAAGGCACTGATCAATGTGGTTTTGCTTATACTTATAATCAATATGCTCCCTCTAAGTGTCTTGGCTGCAGAGCCGGCCGGTGCAACCGAAGCAAGCGATGCATGCTTGGAGTTCATAAAGAAGTACGAGGGATTTTCTGCAAAAGTGCATTCAGACGCTAGCCACTACTATATCGGATATGGAACGACATGCAGCCCGAACGACTATCCAAACGGTATAACCGAGGAGGAAGCGCACGACCTACTCAAACAGACTGTACAAAGAGTAGGTAGATCCCTAAACATTTTTCTAAATAGATATAATATCACACTCAATCAGAACCAATATGATGCCCTGTTAAGCTTTACATATAATCTCGGCACCAGCTGGACAGGCTACACCAACAGACTTAGAACCATCCTCATCGAAGGTGTCGAGAATTACACAGACGTAGAGATTGCAGATGCAATGGGTATTTGGTGCCATATTGGGAAGGATGTTAACAAGCAGCTTCTGAATAGACGCATTTCGGAAGCCAGGATGTTCCTCTATGGAGACTACGGTACGGGTGACTCACCCAACTTCAAGTACCTAATACTCGATCCGGGTGACGGCGAAGTCAAGGCGGACGTTGTACTTTTTGAGAGCAATAAGCACTATGGCCCACTTCCCACAGCGGAGCTCAACGGATTCACCTTCCTGGGCTGGTACACCGATAACGACCTTAGGATTCAATCAGGCTTTATTGTGGAAAAAAACTACGAAGTAAGCGCTAAGTGGGCAAAGGGTACCGTAGAGGTGCCGCCAGACGATCCACCTGTAGAACTACCGCCTGCCGAAGAACCGCCCGAAGATGAAGAGCCGCAGGTAGATCAACCCATAGTCGAGAATTCTGCAGAGGACTACAGCGATATCGCCCCTGATGCGTGGTACTATACATATGTCAGCGAGCTCATAAGGGATAATGTTATCTCGGGCTACCCCGATTATACTTTCAGACCCGATAACCCCACCACCTACGGCGAGGCTCTGAAAATGATAATCCTGGCCGCGGGTTATGATGAACAGGAAGCTAGTGGCCATTGGGCTTCCGGATACGCTGATTTTGCGGTTGCTGAAGGATTCATTGACAGAGACGAAATTCTCGGGCTTGACGAACACATATCCCGCCTTGCAGTGGCAAAGATCACTGCAAAAGCTTTAGGGCTCCCGACTTCCATCCTCAAGACACCTTTTGCTGATACCGATGACAGTCTTGTCCTGGCACTATATGAGGTTGGCATAATACAGGGG
>FZPS01000106.1_pt300 | contig 11898 bp, 16 predicted proteins | sample 1817821 | NCBI WGS metagenome assembly FZPS01 (sample SAMEA104158645, study PRJEB21678) | metagenome | place: Germany | collected 2015-04-21 | reverse complement strand
CCAAGCTGGTGCTCACTGGTGCCGGGAACGGCGACAATGCGGCTGGCGGCGGCGTAGGCCTCCTCATATGGAAGGCCGCTCTGCTGCTTTTCGGCCAGTTTCCTGTTGAAAAGATATTCCTGAGTCCCGTATGCGCGATAGGTGGACCTGAGTATCACAGTCAGCCCTTCGCTTCTGGCAGCCGCAATAAAATCTTTAAGGGCATCCACGGCGCGGCTATCAAAATACTGGCCGCCCTCAAGCTCCGTAAGTGGCGGCTCGTAATCCTTCTCCAGCAGCTTATCCTTATTCACCAGGCGGTATTCCCAGAAATTCAGGTCGATTTCCGGCAAATCGGGCGCAGGTTCCGAGCTGGGTTCAGTACTGGGACCGGGGGTAAGGTTTGGGGCCGGCGCAGTGTTTGAAGTTGGCTGGGGAGTCTCCATCCGGGATGCCTCTTCCTTCTCTGGCTCCATCCCCTCCCCGCCAGCCCGGGCATAAACCAAAAAAGACAGGCATAAAAGCAAGCCCAGAGTTAATGCAAGACCAGCTATTTTTTTTACTTTCATTTTCTCACCCCGGTACGAAACAGCGCAATAAATTTCCCGGACGGTCAGTCGTAAAGTGCCAAAAACTCCTCAAAACATATACCCGTCTCCATTATGTATGTTGCAGCTTCTTTGCCCACATAGCGGAAATGCCAGGGCTCATATGAAAAGTCGGTTATATGTTCCTTATCCTTCGGGTATCTGAGGATAAAACCGTATTCCGTACAGTGTTCTCTCATCCACTTAAGAGTTTCAGTCTCACCTATTACGTCCGGATCCTTATAGGTATACCTTTTATCCATTATGTCTGCCGCAAGCCCAAGCTGGTGCTCGCTGGTGCCGGGAAACGCCACGATTTCTTTGGCTTTTTCCACGGCCTCTTCATAAGTTCCGCCGCCCCAGTGTATCTGACTGGCCTTGCCGTTAAAAATATATTCCTGGGCAGCATATGTGCGATAGCCTTCGCTGAGGTAGACTTCAAGCCCCTGCTCGCGAGCGGCAGCTATAAACTCTTTCAGGTATTCAATTGCCCTTCTATCGAAATATTTGCCGCCCTCCAGCTCGGCCACGTCGGGAACAAAGCTGCGGCCTAAAGGATAGTCTTTATTGACCAGCTTGTACTTCCAGTCGTTCAGGTCTATATCCGGCAACGGAGGCCCCGTCGGCTCCGGTTCCTCCGTGGGCTCCGGGCTAGATTCCGGTTCATACTCAAGCCCCGGAGACTGGAGTACCGGACTGGGCGCAACATTTTCATTCGGCTGCACAGAAGTCTGCCCTGTCTCCGGCTGGGTCTTTCTCAAATACACCAATCCGATCAGGCAAACTACCAGTGCGACAATCAGAATACGTCCGAAAAATCGCAAAAATTTCATAATTTTTCACCGCCCTTGCCATATAATAACACATTCTCGAATAATGAGCAAAAGTGTTAATTTTACAAGAAAAAAAGCATTTTGGCAAGCCTGTCCCGGTTTTGAGCAGGTGAGCGCTAATGGTGTGGAGGATTTAGCTTGACCAATAACACAGTCTGCGGGATACCCTCAACCCTCTCATTTTTATTCCTCTTCGATGGCTGCTTTGAGCTTTTCCAGGGCTTTCTTCTCAATTCTGGAGACGTAGGAACGGCTTATTCCACATATCTCTGCCACCTCTCTCTGGGTTTTCGGGGGGGCATCGTCCAGCCCATAGCGCATCCTCACTATGTCCGCCTCGCGGGGCGTCAGGACCGAGTCCAAAAAGTGCCGGAGATTCTTGACGGTTTCTTGCAGGCTTACCTTCTCCAACAAATCGTCTTCCTGTGAAATGATGTCCATGAGAGAAAGATTATTGCCGTCTCCGTCCATATCTATGGATTCGGAAAGCGAAAGGTCGCCAGAGGTTTTTCTAAGCCCTCTGAAATACATGAGTATTTCGTTTTCAATGCATTTTGATGCGTAGGTGGCCAGTCTGACCCCCTTATCCGGCCGGTAGGTCGAAATGCCTTTGATGAGACCGATGGTGCCTATTGAAATTAAATCGTCCGTATCCCCGGTCTGGGTATAATATTTCTTGATTATGTGTGCCACAAGGCGGAGATTATGCTCTATAAGTTTATTTCTGGCGTCCACATCCCCCCGGAGGCACAATTCCACATATTTTTTCTCCTCCTCCGCGCTGAGAGGCCTGGGAAAAGAGCCTTGATTAGACCCAAGGCGAAGCGTCAGAAATGCGCTGCTTACCAGAAACATAAAAGCGGTTGAAAGCATAGAACAGACCTCCATTCACGGAACGCCTGCGTTTAGGCGTTCCGATGATGCCGATGGTCTATTCTATTCCTCCGCTGCAAGTCCAAATGCACGATTAAGGCACAGGCCTGAGGTATTAATTTAAGATTTTCTTTTTTCTCAAAAGCCTTTTAATAACGGTAAAAGATAATTAAAACTAATTCTGGATAAAAAAATATCGATATAAAATATGTAAGATAATATATAAACGATAAAGGGGGCAAATTCTCTTTTTTTCATATCTTGATTTTGCAGAAGGCAAAAGATGAAAAGTAATGAAAATAGTACAGAATGGAAGTGAGATGAATGGATGAAAAAAGGTTTAAAGCTAACCACTACTTAGATTCGATGGGAATAAAACATGCAAACACAGGTTTTAGATACCTGATTACTGCATTGGAAATAGGCGCTGATAATCCGCAGCTACTGTACAAGATAAGCGATTTGTACGAAGAAATTGCGCAAATACATGGCACAAAAAAGACAAATGTAGAAAAATCCATACGGTATTGTGTCTCCCCTTCGGGGATGACCAACAAGGAGTTTATTTCCCGCGCTGTTGATAATCTCTATCTACAGCCAAACACAAATTAAAGCTAGCAGGCGTTTGGTCAGCAGCCCAGCACTTTTGCCGCCCCTTTTTTCTTATTTGCGCCTGCTAATGCCATATAAGAACAAAAGATTATCATTTCCTATTCTCATCTTTAATTAATCTTCTCCCGTATGGGTTACATCATATGATAATCCCTGTAAATATTCACATAATAAAACCGTATTGCAATCGCAGTATGGTTTTATAACATTTTATGATGATATAAGGAGCAATCAAAACGGATATATTGCAGCAGTTATATTCAGATTTGAGTTTTCATTTATTAAACGACGATAGGCCTTCAATTTATCTGAACGAAATATATGACAAGCCGGAATTTAAACAGTACCCTTTCTCCATGCTCCGCAGGCTGCGGTCTACGGAGCAGTCTCCCGTCCACCATCCCGAGGGAAATGTATGGAACCATACGCTTCTGGTTGTAGACGAGGCGGCCAAGCGGAAATCCCGAAGTACAGACGCCCCGGTATTTATGTGGAGCGCCCTGCTTCACGACATAGGAAAACCAGCCACCACAAAAATTCGGAAAGGTAAAATAACGGCATATAACCATGATAAGCTGGGCGAAAAGCTGGCAAGGCAGTTCCTGCATGAATTTACACGGGACAGGGTTTTTATAGATAAGGTGGCATTTCTGGTAAGATACCATATGCAGATACTATTCGTTGTCAATGACATGCCCTATAAAGACATAAAGGGAATGAAACTGCAAACCGATATTCATGAGGTGGCCCTGCTGGGGCTGTGCGACAGGCTTGGAAGAACAGGCGCCAATCCGGCGGAGGAAGAACGGCAGGTGCGTCTCTTTATTGAGCGCTGCGCCGCGGCAAAAACAGGAATAAATGAGTAAAGCGCTTGAATTGGGTTCAAGCGCTTTATATTTCTAATTGCGGGGCAAGGGCCTGTATTCCGATTGGGCAGCCATGCGGTTTTCATTTCCTATCTCCATGATAAGCTCTTCCCTGATTACCCTTATGTTCTGCGGTGCTTCAATTCCCAGTCTGACCCTGTCTCCTTCAATGCTAATAACAGTGACTTTTATTTCATCACCTACTAGAATACCTTCATTCGTTTTTCTGGTAAGCACCAGCATATTATTTACCACCCTCCGCCGCTTTGGACAGCAGCTCTGAAATGGGTACTCGTACCGAGTATTTTTTGTCGTCCAGGACAATCTGTCTGCCTTTGCCGTTGCGAACGTTAATTATAATCGGTGCGGATAAATTTATTGTTATACCCCCTGCGTTCCTGGGTATCACCAGAATACTGAGAACATAAACATCATCAACCTGTTCAATGCCCAGAGCATCAACATCCGCCTGGGGAATGTCAAAAGCATAATCGGGACAGATCAAAAAGGGATCCATTACAGGCAGGGAAATCTCCCTATGATCCAAAGACTGAAACCAATTTATTGGTTTGCTCTCTTCATTTGACAGGAGCGCAAATCTTTTATTGTCTTCAAGTCCGGGCAAACCGTTATCAAAGAATAGCACTTTGTTATCATCAATTTCAACCTCACCGAAATGAGCAGTTTGGATCTTCATAGCGCCCTCACCTTCTATGAATGCAGAGTTCAAGTTGCATTCCAATTATGTTCTATGCCTCCGTATCAATCGCTCTTCCCGTTTCGGGGGGAATAGTCTCCTCTATCACGGTGATCTCCAATACCGGCTCACGGGCAATTTCTATATGCACAGAGGCCTTTGGCTCCACCGTAATCTTAGGGGCCTGATATTCATCCCAATCAATCTTCAAATCATGACGCATCCAGTTTATATCCACATTCCCCGGTTTCCCGTCCATACTGATAGCCCCGGGCGGAACCTTTCCGCTGTTCATTTCCGGCTCCGAAACTTGAAGCAGCTTTGCTCTTGCCAGTTCGCCAATGTTGTTTGCGTCGGTGGGCAGGGTGCCCACAAAGTCCCCGTCTTTGGCCATCTGCCTGATACCCTGCTGGGCCCTGGCCTGAGCCTCGGCTACATATTCCTCCATTAAAGCCTTGTTGCTTTTCAGCCCGATATTATTCCGGAATTCCTGCATATCAAGCTCAATATTAGGCTTTTGCTGTTTGATATTCATTTGCGCAGGCTGCTGCTGGATAGACATTCTTCTTTTGGGCATCTCAATGGAAAGAGAGGCCATCTGAGTTTCTATCTTTAACTGGGCAAATTCCTGTTCAATTTGAATCCTTGATATTTTCATGCAAACTCACCATACTTGTTTAATTCTTACCTTAGAAAATCAATTAGTGAGATTTGAAGCATTTTTGCGCCAGACGCCAATGCTGCGCTGTATACCGTCTTTGCTGTGGTGAAATTCATCAAAGCTTCCGCCATGTCCGCATCTTCAGCTTCTGACCTTATTTGAGTATAATTAAGCTCACTTGAATCATAGCGGTTACTGATAAGTTCAAGCCTGTTCTGGGTTGAACCAATTTTAGTTTGCAGATTAAGGGTGTCGCTCTGCTTATTCTGAAGAGTTGTAATCATGCCCTTCAAACCGTCAAAGCTCATTTCTCCCCTGAGCATCCGGATACACTTGTCGAAAACGTGATAAACATTATTTTTCCCAACGCCCATCAGTTCCAAACCGTTCAAGGTAAACCCAACGGTCTGGCTGGCTCCAATCTGAAGCTCCGCCCTTTTTGACTTTTCGGCGTCATAGGCATCTTGGACATCATCAGCAATATCTATTTCCAAAGCAAGGTTAGCTAAAGCGCTTTCGGGTTTAATGGTTACTTCTTCATCGCCATCGCTGAATACGAATTGTTCTTCTATGAGATCCGCTATACCCTTTTTATCCTCTATTTCCTCTGTACCTTCTATGCCGCTTATTATTTCCTTAAGCGTATCAACGCTAAAGTAGTTAGCCCGCTCATCAACGGTAATTACTGTAATGCCCCGCTCATTATAGTAATCATAATCTATGTTGCCCTCCGCGTCTTTCTCGATATTCGGGTCGTTCTCTACTATGCGCTTGTCACCTAGCAGCTCCTTTGAGTACTCCCTCTCCAGTTGTTGCGCATATTCGGACAAATTGTTTACAAAGCTTTCCAGATCTTTATATTCCTGTGCATCCGGGTCGACACCGAACTGTTTGGCCGCATAAAGGGCGTTCTTTCCGCAGTCAATCAGTTCGGACAGGGCCTTTCTGGCATTTGCGCATATAGTTTCTTTAGCATAGTAATCGGTTGGATACTTATACAGCTCTGATTCATCCGAATCCATATCAATTATCATTTTACCAAACTTGCCCATTAGAGAAATATTATCATTATATTCTTCCCGCCACGCAAACTGGGAAAGATTTATTCCGTTGTAAATAAGGTGCCCCGTGTTTTGGTCTATAGTGAAAGGGGGTACTATGTTTTTCCCGTCAGTGCTGCCGGTAAAATTGTACCCGCCAAAGATATAGCTGGTGCCGATGGTGGAATTCCCCACGCCAATCAGCTCGTTTTTCAGGTTTTCCAGCTCTTCCGCAATAATATTACGTTCATCCTGGCCTTTGGCTCCGCTGATGGCGGAAACAACCTGTTCATAGACTGATTTAATAATTTCGTCAAGGGCGCTGACGGAGGACTCCGCCTCTGTAAGGTAGCTGCCGGCGGTAGAGATATTGCTTTGATAATAGGCAAGGTTGCTCAGTCTGTTCCTGGCCTTAAGGCTCGCAACGGTAGCAAGAGGGTCATCCGAAATCCGAGTAATCCTCTTCGTGGAGTTCACCTGATTCTGGTATTTGCTTAAACGGTTTAAGCTGCCATTTACGTCGTATAGAAACTGGCTAACCATCATTGAATTTGTAATCCTCATATGGGCCTCTCCTTTAAGCTATAAGCGGAATGTACTATCGTCCCACGCGTCCCATGTTGTTAATCATAGTGTTAAGCATTTCATCTATCGTAGTGATTATACGGGCACAGGCATCAAAGGACTGCTGAAAAACTATGAGGTTAGTGGCTTCTTCATCCAAATCTACGCCGGAGATGGATGTCCTTTGCCTGTCAACGCTGTTAATCAGCGACTCTCTGGTATCCAATATGCTCCTGCTTGAATCTATCGCAATGGCCAGATGCCCCACAATGCTGTTGAGCTTGCCGTAATAGTTGCTAGAGTTGAGGTCATTGAAAAGCTCCAGAGCAATTATATTATTACCTGTCTCCGTCACTCCATCATTAAGCGTAACTGGCTCTGAGGAGCCTGCTATATTATAAACGTTGCTCAGTATATCCTCACTGAGTGTAAAATTGCCCGCCGTAATTTGAGAATAACCGCCGTCAGGTACTTCAAAGAAACTAACCTCTGTATCCTTTGTTGCACCGGGGTAAGTGTATCCACGGTAATGTATCTCGTTTATATTTTTGGCAATCTCACGGGCAAGGCTGTTCAGCTGATTCATATAGTAGGGAATTCCGGAGTTGTTTGGCCCCGTTTCCGTAATCATCTCCATATGGGCATAAAGCTGGCCTCCGGTTATTGTCCCGGCTTCCCGGCCCAAAGCGCCGTTGTCCAAAGTGAGGTAGTTGCGATTAAACGCGACCCATGCCTCGACGGTATCGCCGCAGGCCTTGGCGCCATCAACCAGCAAAATTCCGTTGAATTCCACACTTGTTGTTCCATCAGAATTTTCTATGGAATCAACCTGCCCATATTCGCCCAATAAATTTTTGAGGTTTTCTACATAGTTTTCAATTTGCCCGCCATCGTCAAAACCAGGGTCCTCCAGTATTTGCGCATTTATTTGGGCCATATTGTTTATAATTTCGTTTATATCTTCAATATGGCTTGACGGGTTGCTAATGGTAATTTGATTAAATTGGTTTCCGGTCACAAGACCGAGGCCGCCGATTTTTACATCCAGCATGCTGGGGTTATCGGAGTTTATGCTGTATGTGATGTTTGCAAGACCGGACAATTCATCCAGAAGCAGGTTCCGCTCATCCCGCAGGTCGTTCGCAATTTGTCCGCTGCGCTCGTAGCTGGCGATTGCCTCGTTCAGGTGTTTCAACTCTTTGGCTATGGCGTTAATTCTGTTGGCCACTACGCTGATGCTCTCGTTCTGTGTGTGCCAAAGATCTATCATTTCCTCGTATATGATGTTGAAATTATTGGTCATGCTGAGGGCCTGCTGCCGAACATTGGTACGAAATTCCACGCTGGAGGTATCACTTGAAAACATATTCAAAGCGGAGAAAAAGTTCTCGATTGAAGTGGTCAGGCTACTTTCCACATTGAGCTCGTTAAGCAACCCCTCCAGATATGTAAGGCCCTGGACCCTCCTGTCGCTGTGCATGTAGTTCGAATTCAAGTCCCTGTACTGCTGGTCCAGATAAGAGCTACGGAGCTGCTGAATCTCCAGTATATCAACTCCCTGCCCCACCCTTTTGTTATAAAACTGGCTTATTAAATATGTCCCCTGACCCGGTTCTCTCGCGGAAGTTATCACCCGCTGCCGGGTGTAGCCGGGCGTATTTACATTGGCAATATTGTGCCCTGTAACGTCAATATTCGTTCTTGCCGCCACAAGCCCGGATTTTGCCGTTTCTATTCCTCCGAAAGTGGAAGCCATCTTTTCACCTCAATCTTATGCGTGATACTCCAAAAGGCTTGGTTCCTGACCGTTTTCCTCTATGTTGCCCTGTATATCGTAGGCATGTACTTTACTCTTGGGGTTTATAATCAAATTGAGCATGAAATCAGTATAGTCAATTTGGTGATGTAATAGCTCCCTGATTTTTGAATTGGCGGAGGCCAATTCATCAAGGGCTTTGGATAACCTGTTTCCGGTTTCGGTTAAACGCAGACCGCAGTCCGCATCGTCAATCAGGCCAATAAGGTCCTTCAGTCTCAGGCCGCTTTCGGAAAGACCCAGAGCATTGGCGAGGGCGTCGGCTTTTGATATCCTCTCCTGCTCTTTTTCCTGAAGAGTTAAAACCAGCTCTTCTTCTCTTTCCAGGACTTCGCTGAGACCCTCCACATCAGCGGCCACCAATAGGGATTCCTTTTCACCCGCTGACTGGATTAGCTTGTTTATCAGGTCCATGCTTTCCTCCAGGACCTGGAGAAGGGCCTGGGTAGCTTCCGTCACGGCAACCATAAGAATACCTCCAAATTAAATACTGTCCGGAATGCCGCCGAGAATTTTATCCGCTACATCTTCGGCAGAAACATGATAGGAGTTATTCTTGATTTGATTGATAATTTCGGCGACCTTGATTTCCTCATCCCGGCCGATTCTATTCATGGCTTCCTTAGCCTCTTTAATAAGGGAAGAAAACCTTTGGGCCTCCTGAGACAAGTCGAGACTGTCGGAAATCCCGGGATTCCCGGCGTTCTGAGGTCGAGTATTATTGACAATGTTGCTGTATTTGGAAATGGCTTCACTTTGATGTAAAGGATTAATTTTCATGGCGATTACCTCATTATTGCTTTTGCATATATATTGACTAATACCTTCTATGGCCGTGCATCAATGGCCTTGTCTTCTTATCGTCTGTTCTGTTTGTTTTTGACTGCGGCTTTTCCGCCCTGTCTTTTTCCGGTGATAAGCTTTGTTTGCATTGAGGGCACAGCGAGCCGCCGGAGGTTTCCGCGCCGCAGATTATGCATTTTTTCCCCTTGGCCGACCTGCCCTGTATTTGTATCCTGCCCCGGTCAATAAGATAATTAAGCTCCCGCTCCGAGACGCCAGTGTTTTGAATAATAGAGGCAAAGTCGGCGCTGTCGGGGTTTTGGTATATATATTTTCTGACCTTGACAAACCCTTCGTCTACCTTGTTCATGCATTCAACACATATTCCCGTACCCATATCGTTAAAGAGCTTTTTACAAAACTGACACTTATTCAGCGCCATTCCAGCCACCTCTTCCAATAAATATGCACTTTACCTGATATTATTGGCAAGTCCATCCATATCATCAGCTGTTTTCAAGGCCCGGCTGGCTAAAGAATATGCCCTTTGCGACCGGATTAGCAGGGTCAGTTCCTGGGCCAAATCCACATTGGAACTCTCAATTTTGCCCTGCTCAATACGGGCGTCCTCCAGGGGCGTAGGTTCTCCGGCGGTCTCAGAGGGCCGGTAACAGGTTTCCCCTGCGGCCAGCAGCCCGTCATTGTTGGGGAAAGTCACAATTCCCAGAGCCGCCAACTCGCCATCCTCGTTGCGAAGCATGGTCCCGTTGGCAATGTTAAGCCCTGTCAAATCCTTGGGCAAGGCAATCCGGTTTCCGTCCCTGTCCAGAACATAGTAGCCCTGGGAACTGACCAGGTAGCTCGCATCCTCCTCCGCCGAGAGGGAAAAGCTGCCGTTCCTGGTGTAAAGGATTTCCCCCTGAGTATTTTCAAGGGTAAAAAACCCCTCCCCTATAATGGCAAAATCCAAGATAGAATTTGTGGTCTCAAGCCTGCCTTCGGAAAAATCCGTGGTTGTGGCGTTCATCAGGACGCCGCTGCCTTTAAGCAGGTTGGAGGCCATGCTGTCCCCGGCAGGGTTCTCCATCAAATTGTATAGGGCATCCTTAAAGTCCACCCTGGTGGACTTATAGCCCACGGTATTTACATTTGATATGTTCGCGGCAATAGTGTCCAGTCTGTTTTGCTGCGCTTTGAGTCCGGTTGCGGCAGTATATATAGCTTGCATATTCTCCCCCCTGCGCCGCATATTATCTGCGGCCGCCGCATTTACGGAGTGCGGCCCACCGTTTTTCTGTCGGAACTGGCGAAAATCCTGCAGCTTAACCGTTGATGCTGCCCAGTTTTACTGCAAATCCAAGGGTTTCGTCCGTCATCTTAAGAGCCCTCTGGTTTGCCTCATACTTTCGATACAGGGAGATTAAATCCACCATTTCGCTGGCTACGTCCACATTTGAGCTTTCCTGCATCCCCTGCCTGATGGAGTAGCCCTCGGCCTCCGCAGGCTGGGCCCCTCCATAGATTGAATAGAGGGTGCTACCTTCCTTGCGCAATACGCCGGTGTCCTCAAAAGTCACTATGCGGAACCTGTTGGGCACTGCATATTCGCCGGTTATGGTTCCGTCCACAGCCACGGTAAAATCGGTGGAGCCAACATAGATTCTGCCGTTTTCACCGAGAACATAGTTGCCATCCCCGGTGACAAGGTAACCTTCCGAGTTTACCGCGAAGTTCCCCGCCCTGGTGTAGCGCTCTCCGGCCTCCGTCTCAATGACAAAAAATCCTTCTCCGGCAATTGCCAGGTCCGTGGGCCTGTTTGTCTGCTCCAGGCTGCCCTGGACAAAATTTGTGATGAGCTCGTCCACGTGGGTGCCAAAGCTGTAGGGGCCCACAAGGTTCCTGCCGTAGATATTGATGTTGGGGTCATTTTTCCTCTCCAACATCACCTCATCAAATGGCGTGGTGAGCAAAGTATCCTTCTTATAGCCCGTAGTTTCAACATTAACGATATTGTTTGTCAAAACATCCATCCTGTTTCTCTGGACCATCATTCCTGTAGCCGAGGTGTATAATCCGCGTATCATATTATTATACTCCTTTCGGTATGACAGAAACATACCTCCAGTATCCCAGGGAAGGCGTAACCGGATGCTATGTATTCATATCATACATATCGAATGAATTTTTATTATTTTTAGAAAATAATGAGTTTTTTGCCTATTATACAAATTTTCCATCTGCTTTGGCGTCTATTCTGTCGTTTTTGATATATCGGTGGTGCTAAGCCCCCAAAGCCTTTCTCATATCCATAAGTATCTTGGAATGTATTTGGGATACCCGGGATTCCGATATGTTCAATATCCTGGCAATGCTCTTCATAGTCATGCCCTCGTAATAATGGAGGGTAATAACCATCCGCTCCCTTTCGGGCAGGGTTTCCACAAGGTCCCTCAGGACAGCCTTCATGTCCTTGCTCTCTACTATATGGTACGGGTCGTTTGACGAACTGCCAAAAGACTCTTCGGTCTCCTTCTCATAGAGCATTGACTCAAAATGGACAAGGTTGAACATATGAGCCTTTTGCAGC
>FZPS01000227.1_pt218 | contig 11902 bp, 13 predicted proteins | sample 1817821 | NCBI WGS metagenome assembly FZPS01 (sample SAMEA104158645, study PRJEB21678) | metagenome | place: Germany | collected 2015-04-21 | reverse complement strand
TTCATAAGGTAGTGCATACATATAATTTTCCTTTGCAATAGTTTGATGAAATGCTGTATCAAAAACTGCTGTATGAGTAGCATTTGGAATTTCCTTCATCATATTTTTTATTCCTACTAAATTAGCTGGGTTATGAAGAGGGGCTAATGGGATTAAAGATTCAATTGTATCTATTACTTCATCATCAATTACAACGGAATCACTATACTTATCTCCACCATGAACTACACGATGACCGACTCCTTTTATTTCATCTAAATCATCAATAATGTTATTAAGAAATAATTCATAAATTAAAATTGATATAGCTTGTGAATGATTTTGAATATAAACATTTTTTTTATTTTTTTGATTATTAATATTTATTGAATAATAACTATCTTTCAAGCCTATTTTTTCAAAATAACCAGAAATCAATTCCATATTTCCAGGCATTTTATAAGCTGTAAATTTTAGAGATGAACTACCTGCATTAACAACTAAATATATTTCATTAATATTCATTGAAATTACCCCCTTAATTTGGTTGTTATAATATCAAAAAAGTCGTTATTTGTCAATATAACGCATTTTGTGTATGAGTATATATCTAGAGAAATCAAACATATGTCACACTTTTATCAGTATAAAAAAAAGAAAAAGAATCATATGATTCTTTTTACATATTTTCTTTTAATTTAGCTTGAGCTGCAGCAAGTCTTGCAATTGGTACTCTAAATGGAGAACAAGATACATAAGTAAGTCCAATTCTGTGACAGAATTCAACGCTTGCAGGATCCCCTCCGTGTTCACCACAGATACCTAATTTTATATCAGGTCTAACACTACGACCTTTGTTAACTGCCATTTCAACTAATTGTCCTACTCCTCTTTGATCTAATTTACCAAATGGATCAGATTCAAATATCTTTTTGTCATAATATTCACCTAAGAACTTAGCTGCATCATCACGGCTAAAACCATAAGTCATTTGGGTTAAATCGTTTGTTCCAAATGAGAAGAATTCAGCTTCTTTTGCAATCTCATCAGCTGTTAAAGTAGCTCTTGGTATTTCTATCATAGTTCCAACATGATATGTTAAATCAACTCCAGCTTCTTTAATAATTGCATCAGCTGTTTCAACAACAACATCTTTTACATATTTTAATTCTTTAATTTCTCCAACTAATGGAATCATTATCTCTGGAGATACATTTAGACCTTCTTTATTTACATTAATAGCAGCTTCAATAACCGCTCTAGTTTGCATTTTAGCAATCTCTGGATAAGTTACTGCAAGTCTACAACCACGATGTCCCATCATAGGATTGAATTCATGAAGTGATAAAACTCGTGATTTTAAAGCTTCAAAAGTCATACCAAGTGATTCAGCTAGAGGTTTAATCTCTTCATCAGTATGAGGTAAGAACTCATGAAGTGGTGGATCTAAGTAACGAATAGTTACAGGATAACCCTTCATAACTCTAAATAATTCTTCGAAGTCATCTCTTTGATATGGAAGAATTTTATTTAAAGCCTCTTCTCTTTGTTCTACAGTCTCTGATGTAATCATTTGTCTCATTGCAAAAATTCTATCAGCTTCAAAGAACATATGTTCAGTACGGCATAACCCAATACCTTCAGCACCAAATTCAAGTGCTTGTTTAGCTTCTCTTGGTGTATCAGCATTAGTTCTAACTCCTAGAGTACGAACATTATCTGCCCACTCCATAAATATTTCAAAGTCCCCACTAATTGTAGGTTCTGCTGTTTTAATTTGTTCACCATAAACATGACCAGTTGAACCATCTAATGATAAATAATCTCCTTCATTAAATACTTTACCATCTTTAGTAGTAAGAACTTTAGCATGTTCATCTATTGATAAACCACTACAACCAGATACACAACATCTACCCATACCACGAGCTACAACAGCAGCATGAGAAGTCATTCCACCACGAAGAGTTAATATACCTTTGGCATAATTCATACCTTCAATATCTTCTGGAGATGTTTCAAGACGTACTAATAAAACATCTTTCTCGCCATTTGAAACAGCTTTTACTACATCATCAGCAGTAAAATAAATCTTACCAGTAGCAGCACCAGGAGATGCAGCTAAGCCTGTTGCAATTGGTGTTGCAGCCTTTAATGCAAGAGCATCAAAATTAGGATGTAATAATTGATCTAATTGTTTTGGTTCTACTTTTAATAAAGCTTCTTCCTTTGTAACCATACCTTCATTAACTAAATCAACTGCAATTTTTAAAGCTGCAGCAGCAGTTCTTTTACCATTACGTGTTTGAAGTATAAATAATTTACCATTTTCGATTGTAAATTCAATATCTTGCATATCTCTATAATGATCTTCTAATTTTTCTGTAATTCTTACAAATTCTTCATATACCTCTGGCATAATATTTTCTAAAGTTTCGATAGATTCAGGCGTTCTAATACCTGCAACAACATCTTCACCTTGAGCATTTATTAAATATTCACCATATAATTTATTCTCACCAGTAGATGGATTACGAGTAAAGGCAACACCTGTACCACAATCATTACCACGGTTTCCGTATACCATTTCTTGAATATTTACAGCTGTTCCCCAATCACTAGGAATATCATTTAATCTACGATATGTAACAGCTCTATCATTATTCCAAGATCTAAATACTGCTTTTATTGCTTCCATTAATTGAACTTTAGGATCTTGCGGAAAATCAACTCCAGATAATTCTTTATAGTTAGCTTTAAATTTTTCAGTAACCTCAATCATATCTTCAGCATCTAGTTCAAGGTCATCTGTTACACCTTTTTCTTCTTTGATTGTATCAAAAAATCTTTCAAAAGATGATTTAGGAAACCCCATAACAACATCAGCAAACATTTGAATAAATCTGCGATATGAATCATAAGCAAATCTTGTATTGTTAGTTGCCTCTGCAAATCCTTTAGTTACTTCATCATTTAAACCTAGATTTAAAACAGTATCCATCATGCCTGGCATACTAGCTCTAGAACCAGATCTAACAGATACAAGAAGTGGATTATTGATATCCCCCATTTTCTTTCCTGATTTGTTTTCTAGTTCAGCAATCTTTTCAAAAATTTCATTTACTATTTCATCGCTTATTACCATATTGTCATCATAATATTTAATACAAGCTTCAGTAGTAACAGTAAATCCTCTTGGTACTGGTAGACCAATATTAGTCATTTCAGCTAAGTTAGCCCCCTTACCACCTAATAAATTTCTCATTTCTTTGTTGCCTTCTTCAAAGGCATAAACATATTTTGGCATATCTTTTTCCTTTCTATCACACAAGTATTAGTATATCAAAAATGGTATATTTTCTCAACAAAACATCATGTCTTAACATCTTTTTACATTATTCATCACGTGCTCTAGGGTGAGACTTTAAATATACATTTCTAAGCCTTTCATTAGTAATATGAGTATAGATCTGTGTTGTACTCAAACTCTCATGACCAAGTAATTCTTGAACTGTAAGTAAATCAGCCCCAGAATCAATTAGATGAGTTGCAAAAGTATGACGCAGAGTATGAGGTGTAATATGCTTCTTTAAAGCTGTTTCTTTGATTATATTATTAAGTATATATCTAATTGACCTTGTAGTAATTGCATCTCCCCTATTATTTATAATTAAGTGATCACTCTTCTTATTTTTTAATAATCTAATTCTTCCATCGTTTAAATAGATATCCATATACTCCTTGCAATACTCACCATATAAAACTTCCCTCATCTTATTACCTTTTCCAGTAATGGTAATAACTTTATTAAAGCTATCAATATCTGATAATTTAATATTAACTAATTCACTAACTCTTATACCTGTTGCATAAAGTAATTCTAAAATAAGTCTATTACGCTGTCCTAGTGGCTCATCCATATTAGGAACTTCAAATAAATCATCTAGTTCATTATAGTATAGAAAAGAAGGAAGTTTCTTTTCTTTTTTAGGTAATGAAACAAGTATAAAAGGATTATCTGCTACAATTCCCTCTTTAGATAAATATTTATAAAAGCTACGTAATGAACTTAATTTTCTAGATATTGTAGTTCTTTTATACTTTAAATCATGTAGATGCATCAAATATGGTTTTATTTGCTGATAATCAATTTTTTTAAAATCCAAATTAGATTTTTCAAGATAAAGATTAAACTCATTAATGTCAGCTTCATAATTATCTAACGTGTAACTAGAATACCCCCTATTAATTTTAATGTGTTTTAAAAACATGTCCAAATATTTATTCATCAAATTATCACCATCTTATATTTATATTATACAATAAAAAAGAGACTATTTACTAATCCCTTTTGTAGTTTCTCTCATATATTCAAACATATTGATTTGTTTATTTTCATCTTCTTCATTAATGTTACTATTATTATTCATTTTTTTAGTATTTTCAAACCATTTTGAAAGAAAATAAAGTTCACGAATTTCTCTATAATTTTTAGAAGGGTCCTTAAAAATCCCTCTTAAAAAGGCAAAATACTCACTAGAACAATCAATTGATAGTTTATTTAATATGTTACCACATATTCCTTCATACCCCTTAAAATTAATAAAAGTACGGGCAACAAGGCCAATAAAATTGATATTAGTTTCATCTGCTGGTGATGCATATAAATTAAGCTTATTATATAGTTTTCTAATGTCAAATAGAAGATCATCATCGCTAAAAACAATATCTTTAATATAATGATCCCTTCCATTATTTTGATAAGTGATAACAACATCATTTCTAGAAGTTTTAATATTCCTGATGTTGTATTTTGAAAACAGATCATCCTTATCTTTAAAGTTTTCAAATGTGTATTTATCTACCTCGAATAAAACTGTTGAATTAGCATCAGTAATTGGGAGAATACGATTATTATTAATAATTTTCAAACGATAAGTAACACTCATATTTATACCTACTTTCAGTAAAAACATTAGATAACTATGTCAACATTGTTATAACCAAATTATACCATTAAACACTTTTGTTGTAAATGTTTAAGTTTTATAATGAATTATTATAAAGTGGAACTAAAAGTGCTGTTTTTGTAACATTTTTGTATTATCATTGGCGGGATATACCAACTCTAGTAGTTTTATTTAGTATTATCTTTTTTTTTTGGACACTTACTTCTTCAAGAGAGATTACAATGAATTCTTAACTATAAAAAAAGTCAATTAATAAATTGACTTATTTTTGAAAATCACAACTACTACATTTGATTTTATCTTTCTTTAAAACAAGTAAACTATCGCATTCAGGACATTTATCACCATTTGGTTTATCCCAAAGGGCAAAATCACATTTAGGGTACTGATTACATCCATAGAATATTTTCCCTTTTTTTGTGTTCTTTTCAATTATTTTGCCATCACACTTTGGACAATCAGCAACTTCTACTATTTGTTTTGTTGTACCTTTAATATACTTGCATTTAGGAAACCCACTACAAGATATGAACTCACCATATCTACCTTTTCTAATAACAAGAGGACTACCACATTCAGGACAATCTTCTCCTGTTTTTTCTGGTTCCTTCTTCTCCATATTATCAAAAGCTTCTTTAACCATTGGTTCAAATTCCTTATAAAATTCATCCAACAATTCAAACCAAACTTTTTGACCAATTGCTATATCATCTAAAGCATTCTCCATATTAGCAGTATATTTTACGTTTATTATATGACTGAAAAATTCTTGTAATTTATCAGTAGTTTCAATTCCTATTTCGGTTGGTTCAAACTTTTTATCAACCAATCTAGCGTAGTTTCTAGCAGTAATTGTATCCATTGTTTTAGCATAAGTTGAAGGTCTTCCAATACCTAAAGATTCCATTTCCTCAATAAGCTTAGCTTCTGTATATCTAGCTGGTGGTTTAGTAAAGTGTTGTTCCTTTAAAATGTCAGTAGCAATTAAAACATTTGAATTATAGTTTTCAAATGGTGGCAATTCCTTTTCTTCACTTTTTTCATAAGCACCATAAACTTTTAAATAACCATCAAACACTAAAGTTTGACCAGTAGCTTTAAATTGATAATTATTATTATCTAATATGATAGTTGTCATATTAAACTTAGCATCAGCCATAAGATACGCTAAAGCACGATAATAGATAAGTGAATATAATTTATATTCATCATTACTTAGATATTGTTTTACATTATCAGGATGACGATTAATATTAGTAGGTCTTATAGCTTCATGAGCATCTTGAACATTGTCTTTCTTCTTACCTTTTTTAACATAACCTACATAATCTTCACCATAATGAACTTTAATATATGCAAAAGTATTATTAATAAAGTCAGCACTAAGTCTAGTCGAGTCAGTTCTCATATACGTAATAAGACCTGTTGTTTCAGAACCTAAATCAATACCTTCATATAATTTTTGTGCTAAAGACATAGTTTTTTTAGCACTAAAATTTAACTTAGTACTAGCTTCTTGTTGAAGAGTACTTGTAATGAAAGGAAATTTTGATGTCCTTTTTCTACTTTTCTTAGAAACATCTTCTATTTTAAAAGCCTTAGTTAATTTTTTTAATATCTCATCAGCTTCTAATTCATTATTAATTTCAAGCTTTTTCTGATTATATTTTTCTAATGTTGCTTCAAAATCATTAAATAAAGCTTTAATTGTCCAATATTCAACAGTTTCAAAAGCTTCTATTTCCCTTTCACGATCTACTATCAGTTTTAAAGCAACACTTTGAACACGACCAGCACTTTTACCACCCGTTTTAGATTGCATCAATTTACTTAAACGAAAACCTATAATACGATCTAAGATACGTCTAGTCTCTTGTGATTTAACTAAACTATCATCAATTTTACGAGTATTATTAAAAGCTTCTTTAACTACGTCTTTAGTTATTTCATTAAAGACAACTCTATCATATTCATCATCTTTTAGACCAAGAGCATCCTTTAAATGCCAGCTTATAGCTTCCCCTTCACGGTCTGGATCGGTTGCAAGATAAACGAAGTCACTTTTTTTAGCTTCCTTTTTAAGTTCATCGATTACTTTTTTCTTACCCTTTATCGCTTGATAAGTAGGTTCAAAATTATTTTCAGTATCAACTCCAAAGCCATACTTACCACTTGTAGCAAGATCTCTAATATGCCCTTTACTAGATACCACTTTATAATCAGTACCTAAATATTTTTCTATTGTTTTAGATTTACTAGGAGATTCAACTATTACAAGATTCTTTCCCATCTAATCACTCCTTACGAATATATATTATACATAATAACATAAATTTCCCTTAATTTTCAAAAAATCAATTATTATTTTTTTCTATTACACTAGATACTGGACCATAAGTCTTTCTGTGAGAAGAAGTAATCCCATATAAATTAAGAGCTTCCAAATGCTCTTTGGTTGGATAACCCTTATTTCTTTTAAAACCATACATTGGGTATTTCTTATCTAGTTCATTCATCATCCTATCTCTAGTTACTTTAGCGATAACAGATGCAGCAGCAATCGAAATACTTTTAGAATCTCCTTTTACTATAGAAGTACTTGGAACTTCTAATTCAAGTTTTACAGCATCTATTAAAACATGTTCAACCTCACAAGGTGTATTTTTAAAAGCTTCAGTCATAGCCTCTTTAGTAGCTTGTAAGATATTAACTTCATCAATTCTTTTTTCATCTACTATACCAATACCAATACCTAATGCATTTTCTTTTATAATATCGTAAAACAATTCCCTTTTCTTTTCCGATAATTTTTTAGAATCCGTTAAACCTTCTAATATAAAATCTCGAGGTAATACAACTGATGCACAAACAACAGGACCAACCAAAGGTCCACGTCCTACTTCATCTATTCCTGCAATATATTTTATTCCTTTTTCATATAATTCATTTTCATATTTATATAATTCTATCATCTTGTTCCTCATTATCTTTTCTTTATACGTTTATAAACATATACATCATCTCTATTTATAGAAATGTTATTTTTAAAATCATTATTAAACCCAAAAGCACCTTTATCTGCGCATTTAAATAAAAACTTAGAAAGTGTACTATTAGCATCTAATGAAATAATTTTAGCAGTTGGATTATCCTCATTTATTTTATTTATTACCCTTATAGCACTAAGTAATATCGATAAAGAATTAGCGTCATCAATCTTTTTTATATCATTTTCACTAGCTAAAAATACTTTCATAAGTTCTTCCGTACTAACAAATAATCTGTGAGTATTATTTTGATAAACCTGTTTCATTTTACCATCTCCACATAAATATATTATGTAATAAAGGATAAGAAATATTAATCTCTTATCCTGAAATCATCTTTATTTTCTTCATTTATATAGACTTTTACAACTGGTGAGAAAGCATTGTGATAATCATATACTTCCTTATTTTTAATACCATCAATCGTAACACCAATAACCTTTTTAATATTTTTCAAATCCTTTTTATTACTATATTTAATATAAATTTGTTCAGTATCATCCCTTGTAGTAAATAATTTATCGATTTTAAAGAAATCATTATAATATGTTACTACTATTTTGTAATTATCTTTTTCAAGACTGTTGTCAAATTGTATATATGCATTTCTATCATTTGCAACTATAATCTCAACATCTTTTTTTACTTTTTTAAACTCATACGTACAAACCTTTTTTGTAAATGCTCCATCTTTAAAATTTTTAGCTATATCAAAATCCATTATTTCATAAACCATTAAGTTTATTCCTAGGGCCATTAAACAGAAAGCAATAAAAATTAGAATTATATTCTTTTTCATTATTTTATTCCTCCTTTAAAAATAAAACTATATATGATATCTAAAATAACGTATACCATTATAATAAGTCCAAATAGAAGAATAGCTGGCCCATAAATTAATACTCCATTTATAATAAGTAAGATAATTAAGATTAATCCCATAACAAGTCCAAATTGAATTATTAATAATGGCATGGTTAGAAGAAATATAAACACTTTTAATATTACAAATATAACGTCCCAAGCATTATTGCTTACATTATATTTTGATGTGGTTGATTCACTCTTTTCTATTTTTTTTGGTTTTACAATTTCATTAGTAGCAGCTTTATTTGAATATCTGGCAATGGTTTTTTCAATTAATTTAACAGAAAAATAAACTGCTATGACTATGAAACAAATTCCCAAACCAAATGACCACAGTGAACGAATTGTTTTTAAAAAAAAGTAATTGTCAAAGATGTAACTTATAACTATTCTTCCTGAATAATCGATTATTTTAAATGGAATTTGAATAACTAAGAGGGCTATAATACCCATAAAAATAAAACTTAGAATTAAAAGTATTCTTTTTGCTAAATCAGAATCCATATTATCAAACCAATTCTCAACTGAATTAATAACATTATCTATTACTGAATCTAATGTGGAATTACCTTTTTCTTTATCACTGCTCTTTTTAGTATCATTTTCAAGATACAATTTTGATATTACATCGATGCTACCTAAAGATAATACAACATCTTTTTCCTTTTTACCTTCTAAAACTTCATCGTCTATTATTTTTTCATATTTTTTTAAAATACGTTTTGTTTTAGCTTCACCAAGTGACTCAAGAGATGCTTCAAGTTTTTTTAGAAATGTTTTCTTTGTCATTTCTTATCCTCCTTCATATTATCAAACCTATCAAAGGTAAGTGATCCTAAATAACCTTCTTTTAAATCCCTCATTATTATATTATATACCTTTTGATAGTCAATTTCACCACCCTTTACTATAGCACCACGTCTTTTACCAATTAAATCAAAAACATCAATTATATTATCATCTAATACTTCCTCAATTCCATATCGTTCTTTTAAAGATAGAGGATAATATTTAGATATCATTTTTAATATATATATAGAAATTTCATCTATTGGTAATATTTCTTCTTTAATAGCTGTCATCGATGATAAGTTTAAGGCAGTAGTTTTATCATCTATTTTAGGCCATAACATACCAGGACTATCTAATAATTCTAAGAACTCACCTATCCTAATCCAATCCAAGCTCTTTGTAAGACCAGGTTTATTTCCAACAGCAGTAACCTTTTTACCTACTAAACGATTGATAAGAGTTGATTTTCCTACATTAGGAATACCGATGATAAGGGCTCTTAAAGTTTTTTTGTTTATACCCCTATTTTGTTTTATTTCATTAAGTTCATTAAGTATCTCTTTACTCTTGTCTATTATTTTATCAATATTCTTGTTGTTTTTAAGATCTACCCCTATAACATAATAACCAAGCTCTTCATAATATGACATCCACTTTTTAGTCTCATCCATATCGCACAAATCAATCTTTGTCATTATAAGTAATTTAGGTTTATTCTTAATGATATTATCAATATCCTTAATTCTAGATGAATATGGAATTCTAGCGTCTATTACTTCAAAAACAACATCTATTAAGTCTTTTTTTTCATTAATAAGTCTTTTAGTTTTAGCCATATGACCCGGATACCAGTTGATATTAGTTTTATTTTCGTTCATAAAATCACTTCCTTAAAGTTAAAACTAATAAAATTATATCATAAATAGGCTATTTTTTTAATAATCTATCACATTTTTATATTATTTATTTAGGGTCAGATAAATCAACATCAACCTTTAATATATAGTTGCCAGGTCATATGGCACTTCTAATATTAAAAAAGAATAGATGTTTCTATCTACTCTATAAATTGTAATTTGTTATTCTCCTTTTTTATTTTTATCATCGTTTTTTTCTTTATTTAAATGCGTAGATGATAAACATAAAAATGCAGAGCCTAAACATAAGTGTACAACTCCCATACTACTATCTGTTGTTTCACTTATAAAACAAAAAATAGCACTAATATAAAAGCATATTGAAGCAATCAAAAAACATATAAAGGTTATCTTTTCTTTATTATCTTTTTGTTCATTTTTCATTTTCTTACCTCCTTATAAATTGTAATTTATCGCTATTGTTATTTTTTTATTTATCTAACATTTCGTGTAATATTTTATTTCCTATGAAAGTCATATTAACATCACTTTTAAGAGATATATTTGATAATACAACGACTCCAACTTTCTTTTCTTTGTTATATCCAATATAACTATTAAAATTAGTTGTTGAACCATTATGCCAAATAATATCATTTTTATTGTCTATCATCCAAGTCATTCCTACTTTATCAACATTTATATCAAACATATTATAAATATCATTAACTGCTCTTACATCAGTTAGTGGTTCTTGAGTTTTTATAATATAACTTTCATCTGATGTGATTAGAGTTTCTAGATATTTTGACATATCTTCAATATTAGAAATAATTGCTCCAGTTGGAATATATCCATCATCTTCATTCCATTTCCAATATCCACTTAAATTACCTTTTCCTATTGCAACAGAAGTATTATTCATACCTAGTTCTTTAAAGTATTCTTCTAACAATTCATAATAATTTTTGTCATATACTTTTTCTAATACTAATCCTAATGTTGATATTCCAAAGTTAGAATAATTAAAATCATAATCTTTATCTATAAGCGCCTCTGCTTCGCTTCGTCTTATTAAAAGCGTGTGTTTTTGTTGAAATCCCCCTCTTTTTTCTTTTAGCTCAAGCTTCACATTTTCATAATCAGGTGGATATATGCGTAAACGCAGCTTTATTCGGTTTTCAACCCCGCTTTGCTTGTCGTAATATGCTGTTTCGGAATAATCATCGAAATAAACAGAGCGAATCATATAGCTGTCAGGATTGTTATGCTTGTCCGGTATAAGCACTGCGCTTAATGCTGTATATATTTCTGAGCATTGATAAAAACTTAACAGATATTTCTCCTCTACACGTACAATGTTCGTATTTATGCTCATATCCAAATCGAT
>FZPS01000013.1_pt384 | contig 11905 bp, 7 predicted proteins | sample 1817821 | NCBI WGS metagenome assembly FZPS01 (sample SAMEA104158645, study PRJEB21678) | metagenome | place: Germany | collected 2015-04-21 | reverse complement strand
CCAGCGTTGGGGGTAAGTTGCATATGCATTCCGATTCGCAGCCGGTCATAGAGAAGGAAAATTGCATAGGATGCAATGTGTGCGTTGTGAACTGCCGGCACAAAGCCGTTGCATTGGATGCAGAAAGGAAGGCTGTCATAAACTATGACATTTGTGTGGGATGCGGACAGTGTATAGCCGTATGCCAATACGATGCGGCTCGGCCCGGAAAATTTTCTTCTACGCAAGAGTTGACGGCAAAAATTGCAGAGTACGCACTGGCAGTGTTAAAAGACAAACCGCACTTTCACGTGGCTTTTATCATGGATGTATCGCCGCATTGCGATTGCTGGAGCATGAACGATGTGCCTATTGTACCCGACATAGGCATTTTGGCTTCTTTTGACCCGTTGGCTTTGGATCAGGCTTGTTTTGATATGGTGCGGAATGCTCCGGCCATGGCGGACAGTATGGCTAATCCCCAGGGCAAAGAAACGCTGGAAGGGGAAGATAAATTTACCTCTGTTCATCCGCGTACAGACGGAGCGTTTGGATTGGCCCATGCAGAGAAAATGCAATTGGGATCGCGTACCTATACCTTGATTGAAGTATGAGATTACGTTCTCTGATATTAACAACAGTCGTTGTTTGTTTTTCTGTTTTTTCTATCCATGCACAAACAGAAGACCTTTTCTATTTGCCTTTTGGGGCGGTGCATGCTCTTCAACACAAAGACCCTTTGGCGTTGGAACACCGTTTCTTTAACGCGCCTTCCATGCATGAATACGGTACCGTTGTATTGGTCCCGGAAACCGCCGGCCGCTCCGGCATGCATGTGAAAACAGCGGCAACCTTGCGTGGAGCCATGCATAGGCTGTACTTTCCGTGGGAATGGGGGCGTCCTCCCGTCAGGGGAGAGCTGAGGCTTGATTTGTTGCCCGATGCCTTGTGGACACAAATATCTAAGGTGGACGAATCTACCGTAACGGGAACGGTGCTTACGGAAGGCAGCAGCGGGTTGGCACATACGTATTTTGCCATCCGTTTTTCCAGGCCAATTAAGGAGTATGGAAAAACCGGGCAGACGCAGGAGGGATTGGAAGGAGTCCTTGCCTTTCCGGTGATGGAGGGGACCGATTTGTCTGTGTATTTTTCTTTTGATTTGGCCAGAGAGCAACAAACGTTTGCCAACGACGGCGAATTGGAAATACACATTGCTTTTTCTGCAGTAGATACAAAAGGAGCGTTACAAAATCTGGAAACCGAGCAAGCCGGAAAGAGTTTTGAGTCTTTGGTGTGGGAGATGGAGCAGGTATGGGAACAAGCGTTGTCGGTAGTGCACATTGAAGACCCGGGACAAACGGAATCGCAAGCGGCCTATAAAAACCGATTCTATGCTTCTTTGGCCGAGTCTATGGCGTGGCCTGTCATTGCACAAGATGTAGACGGTCGGTACAGAGGAGGTGACAACAGCGTGCGTGTGGCCGACTATCATGTGCATTACCAAGGGTTTTATACAGCAGGCTGGGCTGCTTATCCGTTGACCACCTTACTGAAACCGCAAATGGCCCGCCAATTTGCAGCGTCTGTTTTGACCTGGGTAGATCAACATGTGGTAGGAGCGTTACCGGGCATAGATTTTAGGAAAGAAGCAGTGCTTTTACTGACAGATGCGCAGGCCAAAGACATCCTCCCTGATTCTATGGTGCCGCTTGTGACGCAGGTGTTGGAAAAGACAGTGGCAAATCCGTATTTGTTGCTGATACCAAAGACGAGAAAGCTTGGTTTTGTACCTGTGGAATTTGCCGGAGCCGAGGTGTCTTTGGAATCAACCCTTGATTTTTCATACGTCAACTGGTGTTTTATCAGGATGGCCTCTGCCATGGGAAATGCCAATGCGGTACAAGCCACCCGGCCGTACGTAACAGCCTATCAATGGTTGTTGGATGGAAAACAGGGATATGCCAGGCCCAGAAACGAAGATTTGTTGTTCTACAACGGCAAAGACTCTTTGGCTCATAAAGACGCTTTGTTGTATGTTCCACATAATATGGAAGATGTAGTAGATAGAGCGCGAGGCAGGAGGGAGTACGGAAAAAGACTGGACCAAGCAGAACCGTTTGCTGAATTGCCGTACTTGTATGTATGGACCACCACTCCATGGAAAGGACAAGAGCAGATCAGGGAAATGATAGACAAGGCCGCACACCGGCAGCCGGAAGACGAAACTCCGGCTTTGCCGCCCCAATGGTTTGTTTTTTCTTCATTGGGATTGTATCCCCTTTGCCCTGGAACGGACCAATATGTGTTGGGTGTCCCGGCGTTTAAGAAGACAACACTCCGGCTGGAGGGCGGTAAAGAACTGGTCATTGAAGCTCCGCAGATGAGTGTCAAAAACAGATACGTGAAAAACGTACTGTGGAATGGGAAACAGCATAACAAAGCCTATATAACGCATAGAGAACTTATGCAAGGCGGTGTGCTCACTTTTGTGATGGGATCCTTGCCGGCGCGGTTAAAGACGTTCCGAGGTGAAAATCTGCCTTATTCCTATTTGAAAAAATAGTATATTTGTAATTTCCAAAACATTAGGCATGCCTTCCAAGAACACATTGATAGTCAACTTATTTGGAGGCCCGGCGTCGGGCAAAACAACATGTGCGTGGGAAGTTGCCAGCAAATTAAAGAAACAACGCATCATTACGGAGTACGTATCTGAGTACGCCAAAGAACTGGTCTGGGATCAGAAACTTGACATCCTGGACGGGAGCGAACCCAATCAGCGTCACATCTTTGAAGTACAAACGCACCGCGTTCGCAGGCTGGTGGGAAAGGTAGATGTGGTTGTTACAGATGCTACTTTATTGAACAGTTTGGTTTTTGGAGTCAATATATCGGATGCATTTCACAAAGAAATATTGGACAACTTCCGCAGTTTCAACAATTTCAATTTGTTTATTCAAAGGACTTCCTACTTTGAACAAGAAGGCAGAATACACGATCTAAAGCAGTCTTTGGAATTGGACGAAAAAATCATAGACATCTTGGTAGGTAATAAAATACCGTTTGAAACGTACAGCCACAGAACGCTGGACCTTGTGATAATGAAAATTAGTTTACTTGTAAAAAAATCTAGATAAATGGCATTGAAATACAACGGACCGCTACAAATACAAATGAACGACATTGCCCAAGTAGCCGGCTATATGTGGGAAAAAGGATGGGCAGAGCGGAATGCAGGAAATATAAGCGTGAACATAACAGAACTTGTGGGAGAAGAAAACAAAAGCCTGCCCGTTATTTCAAAATCACATCTTTCTTGCAACGTACCGGAATTGGAAGACCAATATTACTATGTTACCGTAGCCGGATCTCGTATGCGCGATATAGCCCGCAACCCTATGGATGCCGGAGTTGTGTTGCGTGTGGTGGATGAGGGGACAGCTATTGAAATTTTGGCAGACAAAGATTTGTCGCCCACCATGGAATTGCCCTCGCACATGCTCATGCATCAAGTGTTTGCGAAAGAAGCACTGGCAAAAAAGAAACCGGTGACAGAGGCCAGACGCCTTGTGTTTCATACCCATCCCACAGAATTGATTGCGTTGTCTCATATTGAAGCATTGCAAGATACAGAGGCTGTTACAGAAGCATTGTACAAGATGCATCCGGAAGTCCGAATGAATGTACCCGGCGGACTCTGCTGGGTTCCTTTTCAAAAACCGGGATCTATAGAATTGGCCAAAGCCAGCATCAAAGATTTTGACACGTACGATTTTATGTTGTGGGAACACCACGGCATCTTGGCTACGGGAACAGATATAGTAGACGTATTCGACGCCGTGGATACACTCAACAAAGCCGCCAAAATATATCTCTACCTTGTATGAATTACTACTTTCAGGATAAAGATTCAACCATCATAGCTTTTCAGACAGAGGAAGAATTGGGAGAACAGTCTGTGCAGAAGCTGCTTTGGCTTTTGGAAGGAGCCCGGTTGTTGCAGCCGGACCATCCGGCTTTACAGGTCCGTTATAAAGGGCCTAGAAGAAGCTTGCCTACTCCTTGGAGCACAGTAGCTGTGGAAGTTTGCGAACGTTTGGGCGTTCCGGGTACAAAACGTGTGGAATTGTTTTTTCCATTGGCTCCGGACCAAACGTACGACTACATGTTTTATGAAGTCTATGAAGGCTTGAAAGAACCGCTGTTTGAAACAGGTGCCCGGCGTGAAAGCGTTTTGTCTGTAATGGATATAGAAGCGTACAACCGCCAAGAGAATCTGGCCTTGAGTCTTGCCGAGGTACAGCACCTGCAAGCGTTGTCCCGTCGGTTGGGAAGACCGCTCACAGATTCGGAAGTGTTTGGGTTTTCACAAGTAAATTCCGAGCATTGTCGCCACAAGATTTTTAACGGTACGTTCATCATTGACGGAGTAAAGCAGCCGCATTCGCTCTTTGATCTGATTAAGAAAACATCTGCCTTGAATCCCAACCGCATTGTGTCTGCTTACAAAGACAATTGTGCGTTTGTGCGGGGACCGGGAAACCTTCCGTTTTTTGTCCCTGAAAAAGGGTGCGAACCTTCTTTTTATAGAACGATACCGCACCATACGGTCTTGAGTTTGAAAGCGGAAACACATAATTTTCCTACTACGGTAGAGCCTTTCAACGGAGCGGCCACCGGAGCGGGCGGTGAAATCCGAGACCGCATGGCCGGTGGAAAAGGATCGTTCCCCATAGCCGGAACGGCCGTTTATATGACGGCGTATCCCGGTGCTTTGGAGCGTAGGCCGGTTGCAAAACAATGGCCGTATCACAGCCCGGAAGAGATTCTTACACGTGCTTCTGACGGGGCATCGTCTTACGGTAACAAATTTGGTCATCCGCTTATTTGCGGTTCGCTCTTGTGTTTTGAACACGTTGAGGGGTCTTATAACCTGGGGTATGACAAAGTCATCATGCAAGCCGGAGGCGTTGGTTTTGCCCGCCTGGAAGATGCCCATAAGGGAGTGCCGGAAAAAGGAGATAAGGTAGTCTTGTTGGGAGGTGACAATTACAGAATAGGGATGGGAGGAGGAGCCGGATCGTCTGTGGCTACGGGACAAATGGACCATTCCATGGAAATGAATGCTGTGCAACGTTCCAATCCGGAAATGCAAAAGCGGGTGTACAATACCATAAGGGCTTTGGCAGAAAGCGGAAAGAATCCCATTGTGTCCATACACGACCACGGAGCGGGCGGTCATTTGAATTGCTTGTCAGAATTGGTTGAAGACGTAGGCGGTCGGTTTGATCTGGAACAATTTCCCATAGGAGATCCTACGTTGAGTGCCAAAGAAATTATTGGCAACGAATCGCAAGAGCGCATGGGCTTGGTGGTAAAGGAAGAAGATTTGCCGCTGTTGCAATGCGTGGCAAAAAGAGAGCAAGCTCCCTTGTACGTGGTGGGAGAAGTAACGGGTGACAACCGGCTGATTTTTGAAAACAAAGCTGCGGGTGAAGTGCCTATAGATTTGGAATTGAAAGACTTGCTGGGCTCGTTGCCGGAAACGGTCATGGAAGACGTAACGCACGATTATGCTTTTCAACCGCTGGACTACCAACAAGACAATGTGTCTTTGTTGCAATACGCGGAACGGGTGATGCAACTGGAATCGGTAGCTTGCAAAGATTGGATTGTCAACAAGGTTGACCGATCGGTATCGGGACTGGTAGCCGGGCAGCAAACGGTAGGGGAATTGCAGTTGCCTTTGAATGATTACGGGCTGATGGCTTTGTCTTTGGCCCCGTCGCCTACAGGACATGCCGGGGTAGCCACTTCTGTGGGCCATGCGCCCGTATCGGCATTGATCGATCCGGCGGCAGGCAGTCGTTTAGCCATTGCCGAGGCGCTCACCAACTTGGTTTTTGTGGAGTTGGAAGACGGCCTGCAAGGGGTATCGCTGAGTGCCAATTGGATGTGGCCTTGTAAACACAAAGGAGAGGATGCCCGGTTGTACCGAGCCGTACAATCGGCTAGTGATTTTGCTTCTGCTTTGGGCATCAACATTCCCACAGGGAAGGATTCGTTGTCCATGACACAGAAATATCCGGATGGCAGTGCTGTAAAAGCGCCGGGGACGGTCATCATTTCTACGGTGGCTCCCGTGCCTGACGTGCGTTCCAAAGTACAGCCGGTGTTGGATACCAAGCAAGACTCGGTCCTTATTTATATAGATTTTTCAGGGGCGTTGGGCAAAGAGCGTCAACTGGGAGGATCCGCCTTGGCACAGTGCTTGGGCAAAGTGGGAACTCATTGTCCGGACGTTCACGATCCGCAAATGTTCCAAAGAGGTTTTGCCACGGTACAAGAGATGATAAAAAAGGGCATGGTGCTGGCCGGGCACGATGTCTCTGCCGGAGGATTGCTCACATGCTTGTTGGAAATGTGTTTTGCCAATGTGCAGGGGGGCATTCAGTTGCGTAAGCATGTGTTGGACCAAATAGCCCCTGCAGACCCTGTTGGGGCTTTGTTTTCAGAATACCCCGGGGTAGTGGTGCAAGTGCCGGTAGAACACGCGCACGAAGCTTTAGGTATGTTGCTGGCCAACAACGTGGTAAGCTACCTGTTGGGGACCCCGTCTGCCGGTAGGTATCTTACGGTGGATGATACGTTGTCTTTTGATATTGACAGACTTAGAAACTTGTGGTACAATCCTTCCTATTTGATGGATAAGCGGCAAAGCCATCCGGAGAAAGCGTTGGAACGGTACAATCATTACGGCACGTTGCCGTTAACATATCAATTCCCAAAATTGTTTACAGGACAGATAGAGCCGGAGCAGACAGTCCGCCAGGAAACACCATCGGGCGCTTCTGCGCAACAACCCATTGCGGCCGTTATCAGAGAGAAAGGTTCCCAAAGCGAACGAGAAATGGCTTGGATGCTTCATTTGGCAGGATTCAAGGTACGCGATGTCCATATGGAAGATTTGATATCGGGTACAGAAACGTTGGACACCGTCAAATTGATTGTTTTTGCCGGAGGCTCTGCTCATGCAGACGTTTTTGGATCGGCCAAAGGATGGGCCGGCGCTTTCTTGTACAATCGGAAAGCCAAAGATGCGTTGGAGCGTTTCTATGCTCGGGAAGATACGTTGAGTTTGGGCGTGTGTAACGGATGCCAATTGATGATGCATCTGGGATTGGTCACTTCATGCAATGTAGAATCCTCACCCAAAATGATGCCCAACGATTCCGGAAAATTTGAATGCAGCTTTGTAAACGTAGAAGTGGAAGAAAGTCCATCCATCTTTTTAAAAGGATTGGAAGGAAGCCGCTTGGGATCGTGGATTGCCCACGGTGAAGGCAAGTTTCATTTCCCCAAAGACACCTTGGAAAGGACTGAACATTATAGGGTAGCCATGCGGTACTCTTACGATGCATACCCGGCCAATCCCAACGGATCACCGGGACGAGTGGCAGCCGTTACGAGTGCGTGTGGACGCCATTTGGCCATGATGCCGCATCCGGAACGCAGCCTGTACCCGTGGAATTGGGGATACTATCCGCCGGAACGATGGGCAGATGACATTTCTCCTTGGCTTTCTCTCTTTACAGAGGCTCTGAAGTTTTGTAACGAATAAGGTACACGTATCCGTCCATGGCAGAAACGAGCAATCGGGACTGTCCCACCGGTTGTGCATAATTCACCAAGCCGTCAGACAAACGCACGTCCCATAAGGGGTCTCCGTTTTCTGCCGAATAGGTAAACAAATACCCTTGTGAAGTAGGAACGAACACCATGCCGTCTTGTTCTGTGACGGGAGAAGGTCCAATCTCGTAATCAAAGCCACCGGCTACGCGCCAACGCGCAACGGCTTCTCTTGGCTCTGTTTGGAAGGCAAAGAGAGAGTCGAACATGGTTTTGACGTACACTTGTTTTCCGTCTTGGGACAGGCCCATACTTTCTCTTCCGCCGGATGCTTCCCAGACTGTCTTGCCTGTTCGAGCATCTATTGCGTAACATGTGCGCTCCGGTGTAGTGAAAAAGATTTTTCCATACGCTTTCACAGGCCACGTAGCTGCCGGAGAATACATACGATTTTTTGGTTTGTTACTCCAGACCCATTGCAACTCTCCCGTTTTGGGATGGAAAGAATAGAGATTGTTACCCCAAGACCCGGTTACCACTTGCTCTTTGTCTATATAGGGTCTGGTTTCCATGAACCCATCTATGGCTGTATATTCCCACAACAAAGAACCCGTTTGGGCATCTAAGGCACGGAACGTATTGTCGGATCCGCCTATGTATACGGTATTATCCAAAACTACGGGTGAAGCCACAATGGATTTCTGTGCAGGGTATGTCCAGATGATGCTTCCATTGTTTATATCCAGGCAATACACCTGTTTGTCAGTGGAGCTTACATACACTTTGTTGTCATAAATGGCCGGTGTAGCGTAGATTTTTCCTGCTGTTTGTGTAGTCCACAACGGTTCTCCTTCTTCCAATGTGACGGCTTTTATGGCGCCTTTTGTATTGGTAAAAAAGACCATGCCTTTTGTGGTATCGGCTACGGCGGCAGATCCTATGTCGCTGTCATCCAGAATGCTCCAGAGTATTTCCAGAGAAGGATGCGTGATATCTGTTCCGTAAACCGGTTGCGGCATGCTTTTCCTGTCCAGCCGTAACGGCTTCCCTGTAAAAGATTCTTCATGCCAGGCAGGGTGGGTAAATGAAGTTTGGTCATCCGGTAAAACTACCCGTTCTCTGAAAACGGCTTTTTTGTTGTGGATGGAAACTATGTTGTATCCGGGACCTTCATAACCGCGCGATTGCGATGTCCTGCATTTTACGGACGGGATGCCGTCTGCAGAAAACGCTTCGTTTGTATGGTAATGCCCGCAAAGAGCCAATTGGATGTTTTTTGTGGCCAAGAGGTCAATGACTTTGCCGTAATTGCTCATATCCTCTGTAAGCGGATAATGGTTTACATAGACAATGGGTCTTCTCTTGGGCAATGTGTTCAGAACGCTGTCCAGCCAAACCATACTTTCACGCGGCACGAGTGCCGGCGCCATACGCATGTTGGGTCCGGAATTGGTGCCTATAAAGGCAATGCCACTATGTGTAAAAGCAAATTGCTCATAACCAAAGGTTTCTAAGAATGTGTTGCATCCGCTTTCCGACCATTTGGAATCGTGGTTGCCTGATAATATGTACCAGGGTTTTTCAAATTGCCGGAGTACGTCGTAAGCCATTTCAATCTCTTCATCGCTTCCAAATTCCGTTATGTCACCGGCCAGCAAGACAAAGGCTATGCTGTCTTGTGCGTTGATGTCTTGAATGATATCTATCAGTTCTGTAACACTTTGTGCCCGATTGCTGTTCAGATGGGTATCTGCAATCACTGCAAAACAGACAGAAGGGTTTTTTTGGCAACTGAAAAGCAGAGTTGCAACTGCCAACCATAAGAGGATTCTGTATTTCATTGTTATGTATTTTGTTTGGGGGTGGTACATGCATCTACAAGGTACACTAAGGACATGTAGGGTACACCACCGTATGTTGTCAATCCTATTTCACATGTACGGCTGTTGGAATAGCCTACTTTTACCTCTGCCGCTTCCAGTTGCGGTTTGAGTTTTCTCAGGGCGTATTCGTTGATTTCCGGACGAGTAAATCCCTTGTCTCCGGCAAATCCGCAACAACCCACTTCATGCGGTACGAGTACCCGTGTAGAACACCTTTGAGCCAGACGAAGCATGTCTTTGTCCAAGTGCATCTTTTTAGAGGTACACGTAACGTGGAGAGCTACCGGATTGTCTGTAGGATGAAAATCCAGTCTGGGCACTAAAAATGTCTCTATAAATTCTACCGGTTCGTACAGATGCATACCTGTGATTTTCTCTCGCATTCTGTACAAGCAAGGACTCTGGTCACACAATACGGGATATTTGCCTGCCCGGCTGGCAACCCAAAGGGCTTTCCCCAGCTCTTCTGTTTTTTCATCTGCCACATGCGGCATGCCTTTGCTTTCCCATATGGTACCGCAACAGAGGGAGTCCATGTTGTCCGGATAGATGACACGGTAGCCTGCTTTCCTTAGTAAGCCTACCATCTTTTCTGTCAAGGGCGTATTGTCGGGAGCGCCTTTGGCTACACCCATGCTTTGGTTTATACAAGAAGGAAAGTACACCACTGTGTCCGGATGACCGGCAGGGCGTGCTTGTTGCAGTATAGGTTTTACACGGTGCCCATTGGGCATGGCCGGTGTCCATAGCGGAAAGCCCAGCCAATGTGCTAATTTTGTGAGTTGAACCATCAGGAAGGTACCCAGCACCGTGTGTGCTGTGCGCGCCAGCCTTAAGATGATGCGCATGATGTTTTTGAGTCCTTGAAAATGGTTGGCCGACAGACGGCCTGCCAATTCGTCCGGAGATCCTTTGGGATGCGCTTGTTCTCTTAGATAGAGTGTCAAATCTCCCGTGTTGATATCCATGGGGCAAGATGTGGCACACAAGCCGTCTACGGCACACGTAGCCCTTCCCGGATAGAAATAACTTTTTTTCAGTTTTTTCAATAAGGCCGTTTCTTCTCCTGTTTTTTCAAGCCTGTGGATTTCTCTTTGTGCGGCTATCCGTTGTCTGGAACTGAGTGTTTTTCCCCATGTCAGGCAATTGATTTCACAGAAGCCGCATTCAATGCATTTGTCTACTACCGGATGTACGGCCGGCATGGGCTTGAAATTTTTGACGTGACACAACGGATCGTCGTTGAAAATCACACCGGGATTTAACATGTTTTTGAAATCAAAGAGCAATTTGATTTGCTTCATGACTTCAAACGCTGCCTGTCCCCATTCTCGTTCTACAAAAGGCGCCATGTTGATGCCCGTACCGTGTTCGGCTTTCAAAGAACCGTCGTATTGTCCTACAACAAGAGAAACGACCCTGTCCATAAAACGTTTGTAACGATCTGTCTCTTGCGGCGTATCAAAAGATTGGTTCAAAATGAAGTGAAAATTTCCTTCCAAAGCGTGGCCGTAGATGGCACCATCGTGGTATCCAAACTCTTCCAACAACTGTTGCAATTGCGGAACGGCTTTGTGCAAATCTTGCGGATGGAATGCCACGTCTTCTATCATAGACGTAGTACCGGCAGGACGCATGGCTCCTACGGACGGGAAAATACCGGAACGGATATCCCACAACAGAGAATATTCCTCTTCTTTGTCTGTAAACACTACGGGATGAACGGTAGCAAAACGGTTCAAATCCAACGTGATGTCAGAAATGTTTTTCTTCAACGTTTCTTTATCGCATGCGGCTGTTTCTATAAGCAGGGCTGTAGCTCCTTCCGGCAGGTCTTTGATAAAAGCCGGTATGCCTTCTTTGTCTTCTACGGAACGAAGGGACTTTCTGTCCAACATTTCCACGCCAATGACCGGTAGTTTTCTGAGGGCTTGAACGGCTCGGCAAGCTTCTTCTGCATGGGGGAAATACGCCATGGCACTGGCTTGGAATTCCGATACAGGTTCTGTGTTGACTGTGACTTCAGACAAGAAAGCCAATGTGCCTTCGGAACCGGCCATAAGGTGTGTTATGATCTCAAACGGGTCTTCGAATTCCACCAACGGGAGCAAATTTAATCCCGTAACGTTTTTGATACTGTATTTTCGTTTGATACGTTCTACCAGCTCCGGTTGTTTCATGACGTGTTCACGCAACCGTATGATGCCCATGAGAAATTCCGCGTGGGTACGCGAAAACGTTTCTTTTGATTTTTCATCACCGGTATCTAAAACGGTTCCGTCAGCCAAAATGATTCTTGCTGAACGAAGAATGCGGTGGCTGTTGGCATGCGTTCCGCAATTCATGCCCGAAGCGTTGTTGGCAACAATGCCTCCGACCATGGCCGAGGAAACAGAAGCAGGGTCCGGAGA
>FZPS01000015.1_pt12 | contig 11906 bp, 12 predicted proteins | sample 1817821 | NCBI WGS metagenome assembly FZPS01 (sample SAMEA104158645, study PRJEB21678) | metagenome | place: Germany | collected 2015-04-21 | reverse complement strand
GAACGTTGATGTGGGAGTGTACTTGTTACATTAGAAGCTGGGCAATGAAACACACTGCTTATGCAACATCAAAAAAAGAAGCCAAGAGATATGCGGCTTACTTAGTTCTTTGCGATTACTTTGGATTGCCAGATGAATTTGCAGAAGAAGATAACGAATAATAAAACTTGTCTATGGAAAAGTGTGTATTTTTGCTGATATATAATATGAACAGATGCATATTTTCCGAGGTAGACTATGTTATCGTGTGCTCGGCATTCAAGTACCTATGGGCTGTAATAGATAGCTGTACGCAAGTTTAAGTCAATTAAACGGGTTCAGACCTCTTTCCTAAAATAAAAAAGAGGTATTTTCTTTATTTTTGGAGGTAAGAAGATGGATGAAAAGGTAACTAAGTTTATATGTGAACATATGAAGTATGATTCTTTGTTGTATTATGCGAAGTACTATGATGCTGTATTGTTCCAAACACAAAAAGAAGTAAGTGGCAATTATCAAGTTGTTAATAATCTTACTTCAAGTATTATAAGTAATCCACTTGTAAAATTTACGGATAGTAAATGTGAGTGCAGGTATTGTAAGCAAACTAAACCAGCTGTAACTTTTAAAGACAAAGCTCACACATTTCCTGAATTTTTAGGGAATAAATTATTTGTAAATAAAGATAATGAATGTGATGATTGTAATCATTTCTTTGGTGATAAACTTGAACCCAACCTTAATTCATTTATAAAAGCATTATTAGTTGTTGATGATATTAATGGAAAAGGTGGATCTAAAAAGTATAAATCATTTAATAAGATGGGGGAAATAACACACAAGAATGGATCAATTGAAATGTCTGTGGTAGAAGGATATGAAATGGTCTCAGATGATCCAGTAGAAAAGAAGATGAAGATTAAAATTGACATTCCAAAATATTCATTAAGAAGTGCATACAAAGCAATACTTAAGATGGCTTTATCTATTTTACCTGAAAGTGAAATTAGTGATTTTAACTTTGCATTCTCTTGCTTAAAAAATAACGATATATTTGGATGTGAGTATATAATTCTTAATTATTATCCTGGTTTCAATATCATGCCTTTTAGTATCATGTTATATAAGCGTAAGAATGATACAGTTCCAATTCCTAAGTATCAGTTTGCAGTAATTAATAATAATTTTCTTCTTCAAGTACCAGTTTTCAGTGATAATGATATTTCTATTATTGATAAAAATAGTTTTTCATATCCTAAAGACGGAATTCCGACTATTTATGATAAAGGTCCATTAGGTGAAGTTCAGACTAGTGTTTACAGATTAGACCAAGTTGATATCGTTGAAAGACATACTGTTGAACTAGAAATGAACTACGATTCTCGTGAACTTCATGATGGTTCTGATCCAGTAGTATAGATTGAGTGATTTGTATTTGTAATAAAGAATAACATTGCAACTTAATTTCAAACAATTTAAAGGGTGCGTAGTTCTTGTTAAGGGTGCACGATTTGTTATCAAGGGTGCGTGATTTCTACTAGGGGTGCGTAATTGTATTAAAATAGGTAATCAAAGCCATATTAGAAAGACAACGTTGATACGAAAGTATCAACTTTTTTTCTAACAAAAATGAGAAACAACATCCTTTTCTTGTTTTTTAGATTAGTCAACAGGTATTTCAAAAAGCTCTATTTGCAGGGAATGTGTCTCTCCATTCTTCATAGAGAAATTCTATTTTGCCTAGATTGATTTTTAGAAGCACAAATAGTAAAATGTTGGCAAGGAGGTTCATTATGAATCCAAAAGCAACAGGTGAATTTATATGTCAATTAAGGAAAGAGAGAAAATTAACCCAAAATGAATTGGCTGAACTCATTCAGGTTACAGATAAAGCTATTTCAAGGTGGGAAGTTGGCGATGGTTTCCCTGATGTTAGCATTTTGCCTAAACTCGCAGCTGTCCTTGGTGTGACGGTGGATGAATTATTATCCGGGAAAAGGAAGGAAAATGTTGCCAAGTCCGACATCTCATCAAAATCCAATTTCATAACATATTCGATAATCTGTAACATAATAATTGTCTTTGGTTATTTACTTTCGGTTGCCTTATTTTTTGTTACAGAAATGAGAAATAATAATTGGTTCAGTTTTATTTTCCTTATTCTTTTTACCGTTGTCGGTCTAGTTATTTATCTTCTCATCAGAAATCGTTATTTGATTCAATGTAAGTATACGAATGAAGATAAAATAGTGATTTTTCGCTTCTCAAGATTGCTTTATTTTACCATTTTCATCACCTCTTTCGCATTTTTGCCCATCATTATCCCCCTAACCAATCAATTATTTACCATTTTCATTGAACCCGGATCAATTGAAGTCGTAGGTATCCAATTCTTCGGGACTTACCTTTTCGAGGCATTTCTTTTTGGCTTAATCGGATTAAGCATTGCTTTTGTCACATCGATTTATCACCGAATGTTTTTATTCAGAGAATTCCAGTCCCTTCATTTGTTAGTAATCACCATGGATGTATCTTTTGCAATCCTTGCGATTCTTATGGCGATGAATGCAAGTGATCTATCATTATCCTATATCATAATGGGGATCATCTTTTTTGGGATTATTCTGATTTTAACGATTGCGATGCGGCACAAGAAAATGCTCTCAAAAAGATTATTGATAATCATGGCTTTTTTCCTTGCCTTTACTTTAATTGTGACGCTGATCGCCAGGAATGCCCCTGATGAGACGTTTTTCTTTCATCTTGCCGGAATGGTTGTGTTTTCTCCGCTCCTTATTAAAGACATAAAAGAAAGCATTATCAAAAAGGGTTTCTTAAAATTAATCTATTTAAAAAACATTCTCTTGTTTTTTATTTGCGTTTCCCTGATTTTGCTCCTGTTTTCCGATCTGGTTAATTTGAATTTCAAGGCGGCTTCATACCTTAATCGCATTATTACAATCGTTTTTTCCCTCGCAATTGCTTTTACTGATATCTTGATAACACTAAGAAGTTTAGGAAAAATCATTGATGGAAGAGTCGAAAGCAAGATGGTCTAAAGAGGTGCAGGATTTTATAACATCTCCCGACCAACGCCGTATTTGCAGACTTGGATAAGAATAAATTAAAGAACTTAAGGGCCAAAGGCCCTTTTTGTTTTCTCAATCAATGAACAACCGACAGATACATACTAGTTCTTTGTGGGATTGGCTTGTAAATTCGGAGACCTTCATGCGTCTGTTGCTCATTTGGCAAATCTATGGTCAAGTAGTTTATCAGTAAAAAGCCCGAAGAAAAATCTATTGGATATTGTAAAACAAAGCAAACCGTTAAGGGTGAAAAAAACTACATTGAGGGGTTTTTGTAAATTTTGGTCTCCATATTATTATATAATGCCATTACGATAGATGAATGATGTCATTTGTCTATTAGTATTGATATTCAAACTTATGTCTCATGAAGTTTGAAGAATAACAACGCCTATTATTTCATGGACACCGCCACTTACGAGATGTACCAATTGAGCGAGGATGTCATCGGGTTCTCCAAGAACTTCCTGCGTGAAGGGATGGAACTGAGCCTGACATTCTTCGAAGACGAGGTGTTGGATGTCGTCCTTCCGGAAAAGGTTGAACTCACCGTGGCGGAAACGACGGACGCCGTGAGCGGCGTTTCCGGCACTTCCACAAAAGATGCGGTTCTGGAAACGGGCCTGAAGCTGCGGGTTCCCCAATTCATCAAAACCGGAGACAAAATCCTCGTATCCACTTCCGACGGGTCCTACTGCGGCAGAGCCTGATCCAATATGGGCAAGGTTGTGTTGGTGACGGGCAGCGCCAAGGGAATCGGGGCGGCGATAATCGAGGAATTGGCCGCGGCCGGTTATGACTGCGTGATCAATTACCTCACATCGGAAAAAGAGGCCTTCGCCTTGCGCGAAAAAATTAAGAAGTTCAACGTCAGGTCCCTCGCCATCCAATGCGACGTGAGCGACGAAAGGCAGGTCGACAGAATGTTCGCAATCATCGAACAGGAACTTGGCGGCGTCGATGTCTTGGTCAACAACGCTGCCGTCGACATACCCAATGTTTTTGAAAAGAAAACCGTCTCCGATTTCCGGAAAACCCTCGACGTCAACCTCATCGGCGCCTACATCACCGCAAAAAGGGCGGGGCGCCGCATGCTGGAAAAGAAATGGGGACGCATCATCAACATCGCCTCGACGAACGGCCTGAACACATATTATCCGATGGGATTGGAGTACGACGCTTCCAAGGCCGCTCTCATATCCCTGACGCATAATCTCGCCGTTCAATTCGCCCCCCATGTGAATGTGAACGCCATCGCCCCGGGATTGATCAATACGGAAAGTGAAATCGCGGATTACGATGAAGAATTCATGGAAATGGAATTGGGAAAAATCCTGAAGAGAAGAATCGGAGAAGCCGAAGAGGTTGCCAAACTTGTGAAGTTCCTGATCAGCGAGGACGCCGATTACATCAACAACACGGTCATCCGCATCGACGGCGGCCAGTACGGAAGTTTGTGAAACGCAGATTCAGCATTGGAAGCGGAATAAAAAAGTAGGCTTTGGGTCATCGCCATTGCCTACTTTTGTTATAGCAAACGCTTGGTTAACTACTTGTTTTCCAGGATTTTTGACAAGGCGCTCATGATGCTCAGCTTGCCGTATTCATAGGTGAGCCCGCCCTGCATGTACAATGTATAAGGCTCGACGCAAGGGGCGTCCGCACTCAATTCGATCGTGCTCCCTTCGGTGAAGCAACCCGCAGCCATGATCACCGGGCAAGGGTAACCGGGCATCGGGGCGGGGGTGATGTGGACACCAGAATCCACGGGCGAAGACGCCTGGATGCTTCTGGCGAAGGCGATGAGGTTCTTTTCGGTTTTCAGCTGGACCGTCTGGATGATGTCGGTCCGGTATTCGTCGTACCTGGGGGAAACTGTGAAGCCCAGCTTTTCCAGCATGTAGGCGGCGAAAATCTGGGTTTTCAGGGCGCTCTTCACGGCGTTCGGCGCGAGGAACAGCCCTTTAAAGAAGTTGCTGTTTTGATTGAAATTGGCTCCCAGGTTCTTGCCGATGCCGGGGGCAGTGAGCCTGTCCGCGATCATCGCGATGTACCGGGCTTTGCCGGCGATGTATCCGCCGGTGGAGGCGATACCTCCTCCCAGGTTTTTCATCAGGGATCCGACGACGACATCGGCGCCGACATGGCCGGGCTCCTTCCTTTCCACCAATTCCCCGTAGCAGTTATCGACGACGATGATTGCCTCTTCATCGACGCTTCTGATCGCTTTGATCGCCTCTTCGATTTCGCCGATGGTAAGCGACCTCCGGGAAGAATAGCCCCGCGACCTCTGGATTTCCACAAGTTTCACATCACGTCTGGCGAGCCTTGCCTTTATCCTTTCCAAGTCAAAGCCATCGGCGGTCAAATCGATCTCCTCATAGTTCACGCCGTTGGCCTTAAGCGATTGGCTGGAATCGCCGATGATGCCGATCGTCTCCAGCAGGGAATCGTAAGGTTTGCCCGTGATGGAAACCATCGTGTCCCCCTGCTTCAACAAGGCTGAAAAGGTCAGATAAAGGGCGTTGGTTCCGCTCATGATCTGCGCTCTCACCAGGGCGTCTTCCGTGCCAAGGACGGAAGCGAAGATTCTTTCTATTTTATCTCTGCCGGTGTCGAAGTTGCCGTAACCGTTCCTTTCGGTGAAATCGGAATACTCGACTCTGTTTTCAATGAACGCCGAAAGGATCCTGTTCGAGTTGTGCAGGCAGGTTTCGTCCACTTCCTCGAAAATCGCCTTCAAGTCCGTTTCGGCTTGTTTGCTTAAATTTAGGATTCTGCTGTTGATGTTTTCCAAAATCATTATATCACCAAAAGAATTATATCACAGACTGAAGGAAAAGAAAGAAATATATCCAAATAGTTGCATTAAAGGAAAAATCATATATAATAATGTTCCCGGAGATTGAACATGGAAAATGCGGTTTTGAAACAAAGGAACAAAATAACCACTTTCTTTAAAAAATACATCGAAGCCAACAAGGTCTTGAGGATCGGTGAACTGGCCATTTTCTGCCTCCTCTTGGCGGCCTCGCTTTCGATCTTCATTTTCGGCGGCGTTCAAGTCGTGAGGATGCCCAAGGAATGGACATACCAGAAAAGCGTCGTCATGATAAGGAATCCCGAGCACGAGGATTATGATGAGGACTCAACCAGGGTCGACGTCGTCTATGAGACCGAAGACGGCTCGGCTTCCTTGATTGTCACCTATGCTTATGAGGATTGGAAAAACCTCGAGGAGGACCATGCGATCGACGCGGACGTTTATCTGACGGACGCGGGCGAACTGCTGTATTTCGTCCATAAAGAAGGCGGCCCCACAAAAGCCGAAGTTTATGCGGCCAGCCGGGCCCTCCATGCCGACAAGTATCAGCCCCTCTTCAGTCTGGCGACGTCTTTGTTGATCTTAGGCATTTCCGTGGCGGTAATCCTGTTCTTTTCAAGGGCGTTCACGCTTTACGAGAAGATTTGGTTCATATCGATCATGACGCTTGCGACCGCCGTTTCCATTATCCTACCGGAGGAATCGGCGAACGGCGTAAGCGGAATCTGGATCATGCTGCTCTATCTTCTCGACACCTTCTTCAACATCCTCTGCGAACTTTTGATTTCCAAGCAGAGCCGCTGGAACTTCATCGTTTCGGTGGTTGTGGAAATATTGGAGATTCTCATCTGCATCGTCCTGATGTACCGCTTCGCCACCATGGCGACGACTTTGTTCTTCTGGCTGCCGATCGACATCCTGAGTTTCATAAACTGGTCCAAGCATAAGGACCCGGAGAAGAAGGAACTCACGGTCGTCCGCAGGCTCAAGGGTTGGCAAGAAGCCGCCATTCTCGCCGGCATTGCCGTCTGGACGATCGGGATCGGGTATCTGCTTTCCGGAATCGACATTAAAAGCGATTTGTTCAAAGGGAACGAAACCTTGTCCGCAGTCGTGGCCTATCTCGATGCCTGTGTCAGCGCCGTCGCCATATGCAACGGTTTGTTCATCCTCTTAAGATACAGGGAACAATGGATCGCCTGGTATGTGGCGTCCATCCTTGAGGCCGCAATCAACATCCTATCCGGCCAGTTCGTTTTGCTGGTCCTCAAGTTCGGCTATTTGACGAACACGACCTACGGCTACATCAAGTGGACCAGGTACATCAAGGAACGGACCTCCAAAGAAAACTATTCTTTGGCTCATTGATTGCGAAACATGAAGAAAAAACTACATGAAATGACTTTGGAAGAACTCTGGGAGCTTTTCCCCATCTTTCTGGTTCCCCACAACGAAGCCTGGAAAGAATGGTTCCGGGAAGAAAAGGAACATCTTGAGGATTTGCTTCCTTCAGGCATGATCAAGGGCATCCACCACATCGGCAGCACTTGTATCCCCACCATCATGGCCAAAAGCATTGTTGACATCTTGGTGGTCGTAAATGAAGGGATGGCGGATGTGAAAAGGGTCTTGTTGGATTGCGGATATCTTTTGATGAGTGAAAGCCCTGCCAGAGTATCCCTCAATAAAGGGTATACGGAAGAGGGGTTTTCGGAAAGGGTGTTCCACATCCATCTGCGTTTGCCGGACGACATCGATGAACTCTATTTCCGCGACTATCTCTTGGAACATGAGGATGTCGCAAAAGCCTACGAAAAACTGAAAATTGAAGCGGCCGCCAAATTCAAACACAACCGCGACCTGTACACAGACTCCAAAACCGCATTCATAAAAAAATATACGGGGATTGCGAAAGAAAGGTATGAGGGGCGGTACCTTTGATCCGATTCCAGAAACAAGAGTGATTGAAATGGAAGTTGTGCTGACTGTAAAAGACGACATCTATCCGAAAAGGGAGATCATCCGGACCAGGTACGGCGCCAGGGGAATCATCCTCGATGAAGATGACAATGTCGCGGTCCTGAGGATCAAGGGCGATGATGTTTTCGGAAGCAGAGACCATTATGAACTTCCCGGCGGGGGTCAGGAGGAGGGCGAGAAGATCCTTGACACCTTCCTCAGAGAGATGGAAGAAGAAGTCGGAGTCACGGTGAAGGACATCGTTCCTTTGGGAGTCGTGGAATATGAATACAACCTGTTGTTGAGAAGGGAATACAGCCAATACTTTCTCGCAAGAAAAGACCGGGCCGTGCCCCGGAAGCTAACGGAAATGGAAGCGTCATTCTTTTCCGAGCTGTGCTGGATCAACATCGATGAGTTGATCCGCATCCTGAAAACGGAAAAAGTCGAGAATGTGGGAATACTGATTCATAGGCGGGAAGCTTTCATGTTGGAAAGAGCCAAAAAGGTTTTGGAAAAAAGAAGCAACCAAAAATAAAAACAGGCTTGATGAAAATCAAACCTGTTTTTTTTGCATTGGAAAAAGGCTCTCAAGCCTTCCCGCTCAAACTTTCTGGATTTCGCCCGCCGCGGTGAGGCTGGCCTTGGTGATGGAAGGACCGATGAGTTCATATATGAAGGTTGCGGAAAGGATGACCGCTTTAATCAAGGAAGCGTATTGGGGGACGATTGAATCCGCGACGATGGTGAGACCGATGGCCACACCGGCTTGGGGAACGAGGCCGAAGCCGAGGTATTTCCTGACTTTCTTCGGAGCCTTGCTGATGAGGGCGCCGATGTAGGCCCCGAAAAGTTTCCCGGCGACCCTGCCGAGGATGTAGATCAAGCCAATCAGTCCTCCGGTCGCAAGGACCTTCAAATCCAGCTGCATGCCGCTCAGGACGAAGAAGAGGATGAAGATCGGCGGAGTGATCCGGTCGACCAGGTACATGGCGGTGTCGAGGACGTCATCCTTGACGCTGTTGGTGAAGACCGCTCCCATCATCATGCAGGAAAGGAGGGCGGAGAATTCAAAGTCGGCCGAAATCTTTTTGAAAACCAAGGTCATGGAGGATACAAGGAGGATCATGGCGAGGATCAAACTGATTCTGTTTCCTCTGCCGGTGTACCATCTCACGCCAAGGCTCAGGATTATCCCCGCGACAAATCCGACGGCGAGGCTGGCCAGGATTTCCAGGAACGGTTTGAAGATGCTGAAAACAAGCGAACCGCTTCCTGACGACCCGACTGCCTGAGCGATTGCAACGAATATCCCGAAGAAAATGATGGCTGTTGCGTCATCCAAAGCAACCACGGAAAGCAGGTTCTCCGTGACTTCCCCCTTGGCTTTGTATTGCTTGATGACCATGATGGTCGCGGCCGGGGCGGTCGCGGCGGCGATTGCAGAAAGGACGAGGGAGAATTGCAGATCAAAATCGAACGCCACCAGGAGGACGAACACCGCGATGATGGCGAAGAACGACTCAAAGATGGCGATGAGGATGGGCTGAATTCCCACTCTCCTGAAATAGTTCAACTTGAATTCAGTTCCGATGGAAAAAGCGATGAAGCCCAAGGCGATCTGGGAAAGGACGCCGAGTTCTTCAAGCCCTTCCTTGGGAATGATGTTGATGTTCAGCAGTCCGAGGACCGGAACCACGATGATGCCACCGACGATGTAGCCGGTGACGTTGGGAAGTTTGCAGAATTTCGCTAGTTTACCGAACAACAGTCCGGTAAACAGGATGATGGCCAAATACAAAAGAACATTCATACTAGTGCTTCATCCCTTTTACAAAATCCACCGGGAGAGTAAAGACGAGGCCATTGTCCGGTTCATCGAGACTGCCGACGACCGATTCGATGACATTGATGGCTTCCGGAATCTTCTCGTCCTTCACCACCATGAAGACTGTGTTGTTCGGAACGTTTTCCGGATTGAGGATTTTCCGGAGCGAACCGACGATGTTGCTCAGCGTTTCGTCATTGGACTGCAGGATCCTTCGGGCTATGCCCCACGATTTGATGACAGTCGCCCCGGTGAATTCGTGTTTCGCCAATTCCTTCGCCAGGGTGTCCAACTTTTCCGTTTTGGTGAGAATAAATATTAACAGTTTCATTTTCTTTCACCTCTTACAAAAAATGTATTCTAGCACTTTTCACCTCTTAATGCAACAGAAAAGCGATTGTTTTTTCGGTGTTAGTTGACATTAAGTCAAATTGTGCTATAATAGGGTTAATGCAACAGAAAAGCGATTGTTTTTTCGGTATTAGTTGACATTAAGTCAAATTGTGCTATAATAGGGTTAATGCAACAGAAAAGCGATTGTTTTTTCGGTATTAGGGTTTGCATGTAGGGGAGGGTTTAGTCCTTAAAAAAACCGGACTGCCGGAGCGCAAGGTTTTTTGAAAAAACCCCGTTTTCCGAAAGATCCTCCCATTCCGACCCGCTTCTTGACGGGGAATAAGATTATGTAGAAGGATGGGGTTCCTGTTATAATCCTGTCAAACGGGAGGAAATGCTGGGAAATCATGGCCTTTTTGCTCGTTTTTTAGAGGTCGATTAAAATGGACAACCCAATTTATGTATGATAAAATGGGGGAAAAGATTGGATAAGAATGAAAATCCTCTTCAGGTTTTCGCTAGGGGGATAAGAAAACGAGTTTTCTCGTTCAAGGATAAAATCATGAAGAAAGGAGATAACCGAATGAGATTTCTAAGGGGAATTGCACTGACATTATTCCTTCTTTTATTTTGTGCGGTTTTGTTCGGTTGCAAAGGAAAAGCAACGGACAACGAAATCAGCATGCGTGTTAGTGACAATTATATCCAATGGCGGATCGGGGAATCCGGAGATTGGAACAACCTGATTTCCTTGGAGGAACTGCAGGGAAGCGACGGACTGGGGATTGATTCAATCTCCATCAATGCGGAATCCGAATTGGTTATAAAGTTCACTGACGGGACGGAGCGGAACCTGGGGAACATCAAGGGTTCTGCCGGAACTGACGGAGTGGGACTGCAGTCGGTCAGCATCAATGAAAATGGCGAACTGATCATAACTCTTTCAAACAATCAGCAGGTCAACGCCGGAAAAGTTGTAGGAACCGACGGCAAGGACGGCCGGGAAGTGGAATTGAGAGTCGACGAAGCAAGGAATTATATTCAATGGAGATATAAGGACGAAGAGACCTGGTACGACCTGATTTCCTTGGAAGCTCTCACGGGCGAGCAAGGAAACGCGGGGCTTAATGGCCTGTCCGCATACGAGATATACAAACAGTATTATCCGGACTACGAAAAAACGGAAGAAGAATGGATTGATGATCTCGTGAACGGCCGTTTGGCGACGGTCGAGAAAGTCAAGATCACGTTTGAACTGAACGGCGGCCAAGGGATTTCGGAAATGGAGGTCGTGAAGGGAAGGACGGTCGATCTTCCCCTGCCGAGCCGCTGCGGATATCGCTTCCTGGGCTGGTATTCCGGGGACGGCGTGTTTGACGGCAAGTTCACGCACTTCCTTCCGGTGGTGAAGGATCTGACCCTTTATGCAAAATGGGAACTCATCATCCTTGAAGGCATTGAGATCGCGGATGGGGATTTGGAGCTTCCTCAGGACAGCGTCCATCAGCTGACGGTTGTCGAGAAGCCGAGCAACGCCCTGCTTCCGGACCTTGTCTGGAGTTCGAGCGCTCCGGAGGTCGTGAGCGTCGATGAAAACGGACTCCTCACCGCCCATGAACTCGGGCAGGCGGTCATTACCGTCAAAAGCGCGGACGAGGCATTCAGCGATTCCATCGTCGTCACCGTCATCGACGACGTTGATCCGGAATTCAAAGGCGTCGAACCCGAGCCCGGCTTGATCATCGTCAGGGACGGCGACAAGTTCAAACTCAAAATCCGGGCCTCTGACAAAAACCTCTTTGAACTGGAAATCGACCATTCGCTGGAAGCGACGCTTCCCGAATTCTCGGTCTATGCGAGCGAAGATCTGCCCTATGGGTCCCTGGAAGCG
>FZPS01000014.1_pt341 | contig 11907 bp, 11 predicted proteins | sample 1817821 | NCBI WGS metagenome assembly FZPS01 (sample SAMEA104158645, study PRJEB21678) | metagenome | place: Germany | collected 2015-04-21 | reverse complement strand
ATATTGAAACAAGTAAGTATATAAAAAAAATAGCACCTATTACAATAACTATATTACCTGCAGTCTTACTTCCTATAAAACTTCTTATATTAATTCTCCTCATTTTCCTATACCTTTCATTAAAACTATTTTTCATATGATAACTAATTTATAATATGTTTATAGTTGTCATTTTAAAACTCATTTTAATAGTTTGGTTAGGATTGCGAAGCAATCTTTTACTTATCCGAATCAATTATCATTTTATACTTAATAAACCCAACACTATCAGCTAAAAACCATCCTATAGGTATAGCCCACCATATACCACTAGCCCCTAATTTTGTGCAACATAAGTAGCAAAGGCGTTTCCAAAATCCTGTACAGGCATATAGGCTAGGGAATCTATTTTTACTCCTGCTGCAAAGGCTGCCATTACTGTGGCTCCAAAACTATTTACCAGCCCTTGTACTAAAAGGATTCCAAAATTCATAATTGATTGCTGCATTGATGTTAAAACTGAATATCTTATAACTAAATTAAATGTATCCTTAGATACCTTTAAATCTTTTTTGCTTATCTTTAAAAACTCTACTTTCTTAACTACATATATTAGGGTTAATATTGCTGAAGCACCTTGGGCAATTACAGTTGCTATTGCAACTCCCTTTACTGCTAAGTTAAATTCTATTACAAAGACTAAATCTAAAACTACATTTATTATTGATGCCACAATTAAAAAATATAAAGGCCTTTTTGAATCACCTATAGCCCTTAATAAGGATGTTCCCCAGTTATATAAAAAGGTAAATATTAATCCTATTATAATAATTATTAAGTAAGCCTTTGAATCATAAATCAGCTTATCTGGCATATTAAACAAATTTAAAATAATGTCTATAAATATTAATGAAATAATCATAATTAAAAGAGTTACTAGGCCAATAAAAATAAAGGATGCTACAGAAACCTTTTTAAACTTATGGTAATCCTTAGCTCCATAAGATTGAGAAAGTATTACCCCTGTTCCCATAGTTAGTCCAATTATTATAGATGTTATAAATACAACTATTGCAAAGGAAGATCCCACAGCAGCCAGCCCATCTACCCCAACAAACTTTCCCACAACTACAGTATCTACTAAATTATAAATCTGTTGAAATATATTCCCCAAAATCATAGGCAGTGCAAATTTTATAATAAGCTTACTAGGATTTCCTTTAGTCATATCAATCATGTCATTACCCCTTTTCTCAAATATGATATTGTTTACTCTAAGTAATATACTACCATATAAATACTAGAAATTCCCCTAGAAGCAATATTAATTCTAACATTAGAAAAAGTGGACAAAATAGTTGTCCACTTTTTAAAATTCCTATAATTTATCTTCTTTGCGCAGCTATTCCCCTGATTGAGCATTTCTATTTATCATAGCCTTTATATTCACTACTTTTTTAATGTACAATGTAGAATTAAATATATTTAGTGGGCAGAACCTTTTGTAGATTCTACATTATTCTATAAATATATTGCCTTTATTGGATCCATCTTAGATGCTTTTGATGCAGGGATTATACCAAATACTACCCCTACAATTACAGAAGTTAAAGTGGAGCCTATAAAGCTTCCAATAGTTAAAACTGGAGCAAATGGAACGAATATTCCTACAATTTGTGAGAATAAGTATCCAAATAATATACCTAGTAATCCACCTATTCCTGTAATAAAAATAGCTTCAAATAGGAACTGAAGTAATATGCTTTTTGGTTTTGCTCCAATGGCTCTTCTAATTCCAATTTCTCTTTTTCTTTCAGAAACTGAAACATACATAATATTCATTACGCCAATACCACCAACAAATAGTGAAATACCTGTAATAATGGCTATAAAGGCTGTAAGGCCTCCTATTATTTTTTCAAAAACCTTAGTAATTGCCTGTGGATCTTGAAGTTCGTATTCACCTTGTATATTTGGGTGATTTTTTTCTAATTCAGCTACTACTTCTTCAAAGACTGCTTCCTTATCCACATCTGGATTTATATAAACATCTATTGATGAAATAATTTCTGCTGTCCCCATGCTTTCTTTAGATTCCTCTGATATATAAGAATAGGAACCTGTTAATGAAAACATTCCTGCTTCAGCTAAAACTCCTATTACTTCATAATAAGTTCCATTTAAATTAACACCTTTGCCAAGGGCTTCCTCTGGATTTTCGAACATAGTTACAGCTGTGTTATAGTCGAGTACTATAAGCCTTCTATTATCTTCTGCTTCATTCATTATTCTTCCATGAAGAATATTTAAGCTTTTCTTTTCATAAGTGTCTAAAATTATCATAGTCTGCTTATCAAAGTAAGAAATATCACTCAGAACAAAGCTCATTCCTGCAAGACTTCCTTGGGCAGCCTCCACCTTTTGCACTCCTTCGATCCTTGTAATAGAATTTAAATCTGACTTAGTAAAGGGCTCTATTAAACTATAATCTGCTCCCATATTATCTGGTTGAAAATATATATTTATTTTATTTGCACTTGTATCTTCTGAAGACTGAACTACTTCTCTCTTTAATCCATTTCCAATAGACAATATTGTAACAACAGAACTTATTCCTATAATTATTCCAATCATAGTTAAAAATGATCTTAGCTTATGAGATTTTAAGCTAGAAATTGCTGTTTTTATTAAATTAGCTACTGACATACTACATCTCCTTTGTGGCAACTCCATCTTTAATTTGGATTACCTTGTTAGCATAACTTACCAAATCCCTATCATGAGTAACCATAATTATAGTTTTATTATCCTCATTCAATTTTTTAAGTATTTCCATAATTTCAGTACTTGTATTACTATCTAGGGCACCAGTGGGCTCATCTGCAAATATTACATAGGGATTGTTTATTAAAGCCCTGGCAATGGCAATACGCTGCTGCTGTCCTCCAGATAATTCTGTTGGAAATTGATTTTTCTTTTCTGATAATCCAACTATTTCTAAATACTTATCTACAGCCTCATCCCTTTCCTTAGCTGGCACCTTCCCCTTATATAAAAGGGGTAGTTCTACATTTTGAGCAATGGTTAAGGAATCAATTAAATGGAATTGTTGAAAAATAAAGCCCATATAATTATTTCTAAGCTCTGATCTTTCATTTTCATTAAAATTAGTTACATCCTTACCATTAAATATATATTGACCACTGTCAAAACTATCAAGTAATCCAAGAAGGTTTAATAATGTGGTTTTCCCGCTTCCTGACTTACCCATTATTACTAAAAAGTCTCCCTGCTCTATTTCTAAATTTACAGATTTTAAAGCATGAAGCTTATCATCTTTTAATTTATAATACTTATTAATATCCTTTAACTCTATAACGTTACTCAACAGGCATACCTTCTTTCATTTCCTCAGTAGGAAGTTCAACTATTTGATCTTCTTCTGATAAGCCGCTATCAACAATAACCTTATCTGACTCACCTTCTTTATAGGTAATTTCTTGTTTAACTAGCAGGTTATCTACAACCTTATAAACATAAGTTTTACCTTCCTCTTCAATAAGAGAAGTTTTAGGTATTTCTATTGGGCTGTCTGATAATTCTACAACGGCTTGAACATGGAATCCATTAATTAAATTATCTTGGGAGTCTAAACTTATTTTCACTTCATAGAAAGATAAATCGCTTGATCCTGGTGAACCTTGTTGAGACATAGCTGGAATTGCATTACTGATTGGCCTGTTTCCCATAGAAGAAATTTTACCAGTAACAATTTCTCCACTTGATAATATTGTTGCTTCTACTGCCTGTTCTGCTTTAATTTTTGGATAATCCTTTTCACTTACACTACCTTCAATATAAAATGTATCTGACTCTATAATTATATATGGTTGGGTAGCATCCCTTTCATTATCACTTAATATTATTCGTCCATCTATTGGTGCTGTTACTGTATAATATTCCTTTTCACTTAAGGAAGCTATTTGTTTTTCATAAAGGCTGATTTGATTATCTACAGCAGCTGTTGATATTTGACTTGAACCAAAATTTTCAGTCTGAACTTTAGGTGTTGATTGCTGCATTAATAGGTTTAGCTCTTCCGTAGAGCCGTTTTTTTCTGCCTCTTGGGCCTGCTTCTTTAATAACTCTTCCTGAGCCTGAGCTTCTTTTTTAGCTAATTCTTCTTGTTTTTTTAATTCTTCCTTTTGAGCTAATAAATTTTCTCTTTCCTTTCTGGCAGACTCAAGCTGAAGATTAATTTGAGCAATTTGTTCTGTTATCTGCTCATTTTTATATGTAAACAAAGTATCTCCCTTGCTTACTGTTTGTCCATTTTCTACAGATAAGGTCTCTACTTCACCTTTTGTAGGATCTAAGTATATTACTTCTCTTTCCAATGGCACTATAGTACCATTGATAAATACTTTTTCATTTGATGGAATACTTAATAACTTCATGCTTGTTTCTTTACTATTTACACCGGAACATCCAGAAAGAACAACACTAATTGCTGCAACTAATACTGTTCCTATTAGTAACTTTCTTTTCTTCATATATACACCTCATTCTTCTATTTTTATTTACAGATCTACAAGTTAATTTTACTACTAGTACCATATTATGTCAATAAATCATTGTTAATATTTCCTAATGAAACAACTTGTATAAAGTAACAACTTATTATTTGATATAAGTTGTATTTAATGATATAATATTTTTAAATTTTTGAAAAATTTACTATAAATATTATGCTGAATTCCTTTTAGGAAACGGGGGAACCAATTTCTGGGGTGAATCTTATTTAGATGGGTACCCTTACCCAAACCCGACAGCTAACCTCGTAAGCATTAAGGGGAGTAATATATAGGACGTCAAAGACAGTCCTTTTTCATTGTATTAAGCAATTTTTTGTTTCTATAATGTTCCCCATCCATTATTTAAAAGAAATAAGAGGAAGGTGAGAAAATGAAAAAATTTTTCAAAAGACTATTATTACTACTAATCGCACTTATATCGCTATCACTAATTAAACCAGCTACTATATCACAGGCTGATAATGCAAATAAGGAAATAGCATTTGCAGATGCAGGTTGGGACAGTATAAAATTTCATAATGCTGTTGCAGGTTTAATTGCTCAGGAACTTTACGGTTATACTTGGAGGGAGGTTCCAGGCTCAAGTACTGTATTGCATGAAGGCCTATTAAAAAATGAAATTGATGTTCAAATGGAAATGTGGTCCAACAACTTAGCTACTTATGATAAGGACCTGAAAGATGGCAAATTCAAAGAACTTAGCATAAACTTTGATGATGATTACCAAGGTTTTTACGTACCAAGATATGTAATAGAAGGTGATCCTGAACGAGGTATTGAAGCTATTGCCCCAGATTTAAAATACGTATGGGATTTAAAAAACTATCCTGAATTATTCCCAGATGATGAAAAGGCAGGTATGGGACGAATTTACGGTTCAATTCCAGGCTGGGAAATAGATAAGGTTTTATATAATAAATATCTTCATTACGGCTTGGATGAAAACTTTATATATTTTAGACCGGGTTCTGATGCTGCATTATCCTCTGCTATAACTGCAGCTTATGAAAAGGGAGAACCAATAGCTGCTTATTATTGGGAACCAACTTGGCTTTTAGGTAAATATGACATGGTTTTATTAGAGGACGAGCCTTACGATCCAGACACATACCTAGATGGTAAAACCGCCCTTCCTGCTGTTAAGGTTACTGTAGGCGTAAGTCCAGCCTTCTATGAAGATAATCCTGAAATGGTAGAATTTTTAAGTAATTATAAAACTTCAAGTGCTTTAACTTCTGAAGCTCTTGCCTATATGCAGGATACAGGAGCTAATTATGTTGAAACTGCAAGATGGTTCTTAACTGAGCATAGCGAATTGCTGGATGAATGGTTAAATGAAGAAGATGCTGAAAAGATGAAGGGGCTTTTATCTGGAACTGAAGAAGGTGGTTCTTTAAACTGGCTTCATACTTTCCCTTTTAAAATTCCTTTAAACTTAGAAGGGATTGATAATTCAGTAAGAAACTTTAGTGTAAAATACTCTTCAATATTCGATAGTATGAGAAGCGGATTAACAAACTTTGTTAACTTAATTTATTCAATATTAAACTTTATACCATGGTTTATATTTATAATAATCATTTTCCTTATTTCATGGAAATTAACAAGTAAGATAAGTAAGGGAATTTTATACTCTCTTCTACTCTTGTTAATTGGATCTCTTGGATTATGGAGTTTTATGAATGAAACATTATCTATTGTTATAGCCTCTGTTTTAATATCTCTTGCTTTAGGTTTTCCCCTAGGGATATTAATTTCAACCAGTGACAGGGCAAATATGATAGTACGCCCAATTTTAGATACAATGCAGACCATGCCAGTATTTGTTTACTTGATACCAGCTTTATTATTCTTTGGTCTTGGAAAAGCACCAGCAGTAATAGCTACAACTATATATGCTGTAGTTCCAATTATTAGGCTTACTAGCCATGGAATTAGGCAGATAGATAAGGAAGTAGTTGAAGCTAGTATTGCTTTTGGATCTACTAAATTACAATCTCTTATAAAAGTTCAAATTCCACAAGCCCTGCCTACCATAATGACTGGTGTAAACCAAACTCTTATGATGGCAATGAGTATGGTAGTTACTACTTCAATGATTGGTGCTACTGGTCTTGGAATGGAAGTTTTAATAAGTGTAAACCGTGTAGAAATAGGTAGAGGCCTTATATCTGGTACAGCAGTAGTTATAATCGCTGTAATCTTAGATAGAATTACACAAGGTTTAGTTAAAAAAAGCGAGGTGAATTTCAATGACAAATAATAATGATACTATTTTAAGTGTAAAAAACCTATATAAGCTTTATGGCTCTGATAGAAATAAGGCAATAAAATTAAAGGAGCAAGGATTAGATAAAAATGAAATTTACAAAAAGACTGGAGTTACCTTAGCCCTTTGGGATGTTTCCTTAGATATAAAAAAAGGAGAAATCTTTGTTATTATAGGCTTATCAGGCTCTGGTAAATCTACATTAGTAAGATGCTTCAATATGCTAAATAAACCATCAAAGGGTCAAATTTTATTTAATGGTAATGATATTAATACCTTTAATAAAAAGGATTTAAATGATTATAGAAGAAATAAGATTTCTATGGTATTCCAAAACTTCGGCCTTATGTCCCATAGAAATGTGCTTGGAAATATAGAATACGGTTTAGAAATAAAGGGAATTTCTAAGGAAGAACGTACTAAAAAGGCTAAAGAAATGCTGTCAATGGTTGGTCTTGAAGGCTATGAAAATGAACCTATTACTAGTTTATCTGGAGGAATGAAACAAAGAGTAGGTATAGCAAGGGCCCTTGCAAACGATCCTGAGATTCTTCTTATGGACGAGCCCTTCTCAGCCCTAGACCCTTTAGTTAGACAAGATATGCAGTTTGAACTCTTATCTATCCAAAGAAAACTTGATAAAACAATAGTATTCATTACTCATGACATTAACGAAGCTTTTAAAATTGGAGATAGGGTTGCAATAATGAAGGATGGAGAAGTTATTCAAATTGCTACTCCTGAAGAAATGAGTGCAAACCCTGCAAATGATTATGTAAAACGCTTTATTGATAGTGCAGATAAAACTCAGGTTATTAGCGTTAAAAATGTAATGACTCCTCCAAATAGTATTGTAAGAATTAAGGATAACCCTAGTTTTGCAATTAAGACTATGAAAAACAATAAGGTATCTTCTGCTTATGTAGTTGAAGAAAAAATGAAGGTAAAAGGGGTAATTACAATAGATGCTGCCCTTAAGGCCCATAAGGAAGGCCTGCCTATTTCTGAAGTATTAATAAAGGATATAAGCACTACTACTCCAGATACCCTTTTATCAGATATAATACCAATGGCAGCAGAAACAAAATATCCTATTGTTGTAGTTAATAAGGATAAGAGCCTGAAGGGGATTGTTACAAAAGCTGATGTACTTTCTTCCATTCAATAAAAAATTTATATTGACAAAATATTCTGAAGATGGTAATATATTTTCAATTTAATGTGAAAAAGTAAATATAAAAAAGCGTTGATTGAGAGTAGTAGATTGGAAGAAGTTTCACAGAGAGTTGGGGAATGGTGGAAACCCGCAAATGTTCACTTTCGAACTTGCTCATGAGCAAAAAGATTAAAAGTCTTTTCGGTAAATCTTTTGCCGTTATCTAAATTAAGTAAAAATGTTGGATGGTACCGCTTAAATAGCTCCAATCTTGGATCTATTTAAGCGGTTTTTTATTAATTCTTTGGGGCAGTTAAGTCTTATAACTACTTAAGACTTAATAAATATATAAAAATAATTTAACTATAAGGGGGCTATTTAAATGTTAAATTACAAAAAGTATAAGAGATTTGAAACAATATGCTATAAGGAGAGAACCTGGCCAAATAAGACTATTACAAAGGCGCCAATTTGGTGTTCAGTAGACTTAAGAGATGGCAATCAAGCACTTGTAAATCCAATGACAATTGAAGAAAAACTTGAAATGTTCAATCTTTTAGTGGAACTTGGCTTTAAGGAAATTGAAATAGGCTTTCCTTCTGCATCACAAATTGAATTTGATTTCTTAAGAACCTTAGTAGATAAGAACTTGATTCCAGATGATGTTACTATTCAAGTCCTTTCACAATGCAGACCACATCTTATAGAGCGAACTATGGAAGCTCTACAAGGGGTAAAAAAAGCAATTTTCCATATCTACAACTCTACTTCAGTCTTACAAAGGGATGTGGTATTTAACAAGAGCAAAGAGGAGATAAAGCAAATTGCCATAGATGGAACAAAGCTAGTAAAAAAATATGTAGAAGGATTTCCTGGAGAAATAACTCTAGAATATTCACCAGAAAGCTTTACTGGTACTGAAGTTGACTATGCTTTAGAAGTTTGCGAGACCGTCTGCGATGCTTGGGGCGCATCAAAGGACAAAAAGGTTATTATCAATCTTCCATCTACTGTTGAAATGGATACACCTAATGTATTTGCAGATCAAGTTGAATGGATGTCCACTCACTTTAAAGATAGGGAAAGAATCATCTTAAGCGTTCATCCTCATAATGATAGGGGAACCGCTACTGCTTCTGCTGAACTTGCTATCTTAGCTGGTGCTGACAGGGTTGAAGGTACACTATTTGGAAATGGAGAAAGAACAGGAAATCTAGATATATTAAATGTTGCTTATAATATGTTTTCTCAGGGAGTTAATCCTGAATTAAATATAGAAAATATAGAAAATATTATTCAAATTTATGAAAGATGCTGTAAAATTCCTGTTCCTATAAGACATCCATATGCAGGAGAATTAGTATTTACAGCCTTCTCTGGCTCTCACCAAGATGCTATTAATAAGGGAATGGCTAAATATAGCGAAAGAAAAAATAAGTATTGGGAGGTTCCATACTTACTAATAGATCCTAAAGATATAGGAAGGGAATATGAAGCTTTAGTTAGAATTAATAGTCAATCGGGTAAAGGTGGCGTTGCCTTTGTAATGGACAGGTATTTTGGCTATAAAATGCCAAAGGCCATGCATAAAGAATTTGCAGATGTAATTCAAAAAATTTCAGAAAAAGTGGGGGAAATTTCTCCACAAACTATTATGGATAAATTTAAAGAAGAATACCTTGAAAATGAAGAAGTGTTTAAGTTAATAAATTTCAAAGCTGCTCACCTTAATGATAATGATGATTTTAACACAAAAATTGATTTATCATTGGTTTATAATGGCCAAACCCTAGAACTAACAGGCTTAGGAAATGGTCCAATCAGCTCATTAAAAAATGCACTTTCTTCCTTAGTAGATACTTCTGTTTTAGATTACTCAGAACACTCCTTAGGAAATGGATCAGAAGCTAATGCTGCAGCTTACATTCACTTAAGAAGAAATGATAACGGGAAAGAAAGCTTTGGTGTGGGAGTTAGCAGCAATATTACCCTGGCTTCTGTTAAAGCAGTCTTTAGCGCACTAAACAGACTCTATAAGTAATGTAGAATGTACAATGTAGAATGCACATTGTTCATTCTACATTGTACATTCCCAAAAATTTTGGTTAACTCACCTATCTTCCTAATTCAATAATGTTAGCAATAAGGGCCTTACATCTACCGCAGTCTGTACCTGCCTTAGTTATTTCTCCAACTTTTTCTACTGTATCTGCTCCATTTTTTACTGCATCAACAACAGCTTTAAGAGATACATTAAAGCAGCCACATACTGAACTTAAAATATAATCTAAGTTTTCCTTACAGCCTTCACATTCTCCACAAACTCCTGCTAATTCCTTAACTTCTTTCTCTGTTCTTGCACCTTGGCACATTGCTTTTCTAATTGAAGCATAATCCACATCATTTTTAGTACATATTGTTCTATTTCCTGCCATTATAAAACACTCCTTCTTTTGTTTAAAAAATCATTTTACTTACCTATTATACGTTATATTTGATATTTTATCCACATTCTTACTTTAAATTTCACACTAAGTATATTTTATATACTCGATATATATTTTACACCTGATATAATGAGTATATAAAATAAGTATTATTTAGGCGGTGATTGCTATTGAAAGTTGTTACTACTACCCCAATATCTATAACCTATAGTCTTACCAAAAAGGGTGTTGAATTATCCTTAGCCCTTGAACCTATTGAAAAATAGGCACTAAAATATAAGGATTCAGGTAATAATAATTGTATTGAACCGAAAGGAGATAAGAATGAATAATAATATGATTTGTGATAATGAAAAAGGAATTTGTGGAATAGATACAGGAAATGAAATGGAGTTATTTGATTTTAACCTTCCAAAGGAAAAAGTTGATTTGTACTATGTTACTGATCCAATTTGTTCTTACTGCTGGGCAGTTGAGCCTGCCCTTGGCAAGTTTAAAGAACTATATAAAGACTACTTAAACTTCCATGTAATTATGGGAGGATTGCTAGAGGACTGGGAAGGCTTTGCAGATCTTGCTAATGGAATAAATGGTCCTTCAGATGTATCAGGCCATTGGAGAGAAGTTGGAGAAGCTTACAGAATGCCCATTGATGGTAGCTTTTGGCTTACAAACCCAGTAAAATCTTCCTTTATACCATCAAGAGTATATAAGGTAATTCAAAAAGATAATAAAGACCTTGCCCTATCATTTTTACGTAAGGCCAGAGAAGCTGTTATGGCCTTTAATAAAAACATTGCAGAAGATGATGTTTTAATAGAAATTGTTAATAGCCTAGGATTAAAGGGTGAAGAAATAGTTAAAGAATCTTATTCAGCTGACGCTCAAGAACTTTTAATAGAAGACTTCAAAATAGCTGGCAGCCTTGGTGCTAGAAGTTTCCCATCTATCATAATGGTCAACAAAGACAATAAGGGGGTCAAAGTTTCAGGAGCCCGCCCTTTTGATTACTATGTTGCAGCCCTAAAACAAGTCATTACAGAAAATAATGACATAAGCCCAGCTCCAGCCCCAGAACTTTCAAAACTTCTAAAAGAAAGAAAGCTCCTATTCTCAAAAGAAATTGAAGAACTTTATGATATAGCTCAAAGCGAAGTAAAAAACTTCATTGACGAAAATCTATCACCAGGAGAATACGAAATGGAAGAAATCCTTGGAGAAACTTATATAAAAATCATATAATGCTTTTAATGTAAAATGAAGGATGTTCTACTAGGCAAAACTAAAAAATATTTAATAACTAATAGAGGGTGATTTTCAAAGAACTGAAAATTACCCTCTTCTTACACTACAAAACTAATAAACTGTAACCTATACAATTAAACTGAAAACTGAAACCTATTTCTACTCCACACTCCACACTATCCCCAGCTCCACACTATCCCCAGCTCCACACTCAGT
>FZPS01000175.1_pt81 | contig 11928 bp, 14 predicted proteins | sample 1817821 | NCBI WGS metagenome assembly FZPS01 (sample SAMEA104158645, study PRJEB21678) | metagenome | place: Germany | collected 2015-04-21 | reverse complement strand
ACTCGTTGCCAAGAATCTTTTTAAAGACCTCGTACATTGTGCGGGGTTTTTTTATCGGGCACAGTGTAAAGTTAACTTGACAAAGATACTCAGTCGCCATATAATCGGATCATATAGATGTAAAGGATCCTTGACGTTGGAAAGGGAGGTGGCAGATTGAACAACCGCCTGGCGGACCTCCGCAAAGTGCGAGGTATTACACAGGAAGAACTAGCAGATGAGCTCAGGGTGTCACGACAGACCATTAGTTCAATCGAGAACGGCCGGTATAATCCGTCGATCGTGTTGGCGCTGCGCATAGCACGATTCTTTGGGCTGACGATTGAAGATATCTTCATTTATGATCACAAGGAAGGGGAGAGCAATGAATAGAAACAGAGTCAAATATATCCTGCTATTGTCTGCAGGGGTTGTACTTGTCATTTTGGGTAAAGTCATTGGCGACAGATGGTCTGGTGTCCTAATCGGTCTTGGTGCAGGGCTTTTTGGTATGTCAGGAGGGCAATTGATTACGCAGCGGGTAATCGAGGGGAATCCGTCTCTGAAGGAAAGGGTGAGTATCGAGGAGCATGATGAGAGGAACATTCAGATTAACAATTATGCCAAGGCTAAGGCATTTGATTGCTTCCAGTTCCTTGCCTTGCCCTTCTTCTTACTCCTGGTACTGGCTGATGTGCGCTTGTGGGTTGTGCTTCTAGCCATCGCTCTCTATATTGTGCACTTCGCAGTATATCTTTGGTTCCTAAACAAGAAAATGCAAGGGGAGTAGCAGGAACAGTTGGCTGGCCACAGAAATCAGCAGGCGTGGGGTGATTTAAGTGAGCTTAATCGACCTCAAAACCAAGCTTAAGATCAACTTCAGATTTTACTTGCTGTTGTTCTTGACTGGCAGCTTGATTTACTGGGCGGTCTTGTTAGCCAACCACCTGTCTGTTGCGTATTTATGGCTTTTGGGACCTGCTGCGGTATGCGGCGTCCTGAGTTATTTGGAGCACCGCAGACTTGAACGACGGAAATTAGTGGCCAAACTACGACGGGAATGGGGCATAAAGGAGCTCCGTAGGCAAAGGAACTTTGCAGAAATCGCCGGTCTGTTTGAACAAGCGCATCAATCGGATGGGGCGATTGATGATCGAACATGGCATGACTTGAATCTGGATCTCGTTTTCTCTCAGCTAGACAGAACTTTTACTTGGCCCGGCAGCCAATGGCTCTATCAATTACTGCGTTCTCCAGAGATCGACGACATGGCGAAAACCCAGACGCGGGCGAGGATCATCTCTGTGTTTCAGAACAATGCGAAACAGAGAGAGGATGTTCAGATTATCCTCAGCAGCATGGACACGCGCATTGGGTCTGGCCTATGCTCGCTGATCTGGGATACCCCGGACGTGCAGCGTATTCACCCCCGCTGGCTATACGGTGTTATGTTCCTGTTGGCTCTGCTTTCGCCGTTTTTGTTGCTTCTAGGGGTACGTTATTTCATCACCATTATCCTTGTCTTCCAAGTAAACATGTACTTGCACTTTAGGGTGCAAAAGGCTGTCAAGTCTCATTTTGAGGGCGTCCGTTCCCTCGGGCAGCTGATCAGGGTGTCCAGAAAACTGGCTGTGCTTAAAGGCGAGGGCTATGGCGAACTTCAAGCGAAGATTCGATCCTCTTTGGCGGAGGTCAACCAGTTCACGAGAATCGTACGCTTCGTGGGTGTTGAGACAACGGATCCCTTTGCTGCCATGTTCCAACAGTACTTTACCATCTTTTTGCTCGCAGAGGTCCGGGGATTCTACAAGGCTTTGGATTTTATTCGTGACCACCGGATGGCCCTGCAGGAGCTGTTTGAGGCCGTAGGCGAACTCGATGCCATGCAGGCCGTGGCATCCTACAGAAGTTCCTTAGCATATTATTGCGAGCCTGTATTTATCAATGAGAGTCGCTTAACACTTGAGGAGGCCTACCATCCCTTACTGAGTGAACCTGTTTCCAACTCCATTGAAGTTAGGGACCGGGGAATTCTGATCACAGGATCGAATATGTCTGGAAAGTCAACGTTTCTCCGAACTGTAGGGCTGAACGTGCTGTTGGCCCAAACCATCGCCACCTGTACGTCCCAGAGCTACCAGGCTTGCCCTTTACGCCTACTTACTTCCATCGGACGGTCCGACAATGTGGTGGAGGGGAAGAGCTACTATCTGGAAGAGGCACTCAGTGTACTTCGAATCCTTGAAGCCATCAATGATCGCATCACCACATTGGTTATCTTCGACGAACTCTACCGCGGCACCAATTCAGAGGAAAGAATCTTCGCGGCACGACGTGTCATGGAGTTCTTGGCCCGGCGCAACGCCTTCGTGTTTATGGCCACACACGACCTGGAATTGACTGATCTTTTGGCTGACAGCTACGCAAGCATGCACTTTAGCGAGCGAGTGGGTGAGCTCGGTTTGGAGTTTGACTACAAACTGAAAGAAGGGCCGGCGACTACGAAAAACGCCATTGCCCTTCTGCGCTACTTGGGTTATCCAGGGGAGATCACTGATCAGAGCTAGACCAGATTGTTGCGATGGGCGTAAACGGCGGCCTTGGTGCGGTCTTCCACTCCCAGTTTGCTTAAGACGTTACTCACGTGCGTCTTTACTGTTTTGATGCCGATAAACAATTCGTCGGCTATTTCCTGGTTTGTCTTGCCTTCACCGATGAGCACAAGCACCTCTAGTTCCCTTGATGTGAGTTCATTATGGGGATGATACTCAACGCGGTCACGCATTTTCCTCAGCATTTTCGTGGCGACCTTCGGCTCAATGACCGCTTCTCGCTTGACTGCGAGACGAATAGCATCCGCGATTTCATGGGCTTGGGACGTCTTGAGCAGATAACTCAGGGCACCAGCTTCTAGAGCCGGGAAAATTAGGTTCTCGTCAATATAGCTGGTCAGGATGATGATCTGTACCTCCGGGAGTTCTCTTTTGATCCGTTCTGATGCCTCCACTCCCGTCCCATCTTCCATCACCAAGTCCATGAGAATGACATCCGGCTTCAACTCACGGGCCATCACTACCGCGGTTTGTCCGCTGGCGGCTTCACCAACCACTTCCAGATCGTCTTCGGTTTCTAGATAGGCACAGATGCCTCGCCTAACCATCTCGTGGTCATCCACTACCATGACACGGATTTTTTCCATGTTTACTCATCCTTCCTTGGAATCGGATTCCAATGAAATCGGGACTCTGATTTCCAGTCTCGTACCTTCACCCGGCACAGTGAGCCATTCAGCCGTTCCACCGATTAGGGTTGCGCGCTCGATAATCGAGCGAATGCCAATGGATGAATGGGGTATTTCGTCCAGGACAAAACCCTTTCCGTCATCCTCGATTGTCAACAGAACCCGACGTCGACCTTGGGACATTTTCAGGGAAATACGCACTCGGCTTGCCTCTGCATGGCGTAGGACATTCGAAAGACCTTCCTGAGCAATGCGGAAGAGTTGGTTTTCGATGTTTTTCGGCAGATCCATGTGATCAAGATCAACATCGCACTGAATCGTCTGTTTCCCCTGCAACTCCGATGCTAGGGATGCGAGGGCATCTGTGAGACTTTCGTCTTGAAGGGTCAAGGGACGGAGCTGCAAGAGCAAAGAGCGCATCTCGGCCTGCGCTCGCAGAGCGGATTGCGAGATCTCTCGAATCAGTCCTTGGGTCTGTTCAGGTTTTGTCTGGGCTACCTTCTGAGCGGTGGCCGCCATCATCGATATGGCAAACAGTTGTTGACTAACCGCATCATGCAAGTCTCTCGCTAGGCGTTGTCGCTCTTCGGATATGGCCGTAATTTTCGTTTCCTGCAGCAATTGTTCGTTTTCTTCCGCTAACTTCTGAAGAGCTCCTACCTGAGACTCCAGTCGGGAGGCCATTTCATTGAAAGCTTGAATGATCCCTTCGAACTCGGCGTTGCCTTTAAACTCCAAACGGTAGTGCAGGTTACCGTAGGCGAGGTTCTTTGCCCCCAAAGTGATCTCTTCCAGTTCACTCCGAATATCCCGACTGGAGTAGAACCCACCCAGAATTGCACTTAATCCAGAAATCACCACCGCAATGGCCAAGCTGCCTAAGATGGTGGTGGAGTTAAGGGGGAGACAGAGTAGATCCGGGAAAAGCACGTGTATGGTCAGTGCGCACCCGAAGATCGCGAGGACACTGCTGATGAAATGGTAGACAATCCACTTAAAACGGAAAAACCACATTTGTTCACCATCCTAGCGAATTTGACGGATACTGATTTCTCCTATTTTCCAATGCACCCGGATGTTCACCTTTTGCGTGGCAGCCTCATAACCTGGACTTTCCATCCTGATATAGCGATGAGATCCGGATTCCTTTTGATCGAGAACCGTGATCTCTCCCAAACTGAGGCTGCATTCGGCCCTAAAGGGCAATCCAGGCGGCAGATAAATGCTGGCCTCACCTACATAGCCGTATACGTCGATATGGGTTTCGCGATCAGGTACGATGGATTGGGTAAGGTCGAGGTTGACGCTTCCGATACCGTGTCGAATGTCCATGTCATCCAGAACCCAACTGGTTGGTCCACGGTTGAACTCGCCCAAGAACGAGGAGGATTTGTGTTCGCTATTCTGCCTTCCCCCTGATCGAACATCTACTTTGATAAAAGAACACTTTCCCGGGAGTAGAATTAAGACCCCAATGAGGATCAGAACCAACGGCCAGACTACAGCCCACGGTATGGACGGCATGGGAATACCGATGATGGGCAGCAGCAAATACACTCCGACCGTCAAAACGATCAGCCAGAGGGCAATTTCCCAGGAGTCCTCGCTGCCCCGTTGACGTTTCTTGATTTGACCCAGCTGGCTGGATGCGAGCCAAATAATGAGGCTCGGCCACACAATCTGCCAGGGTGTGAAGCTGATGACCTGAAGATTGTACAGGAGAAACCCTACGCCAAAGCCGATTAATATGATGGGAAATGATTTCATTATCCTTCCTCCTTAGGGATATGCTCCCAACTTACATAATTAGCCGTGTTACGCACGGATCCTTTTCGTGATATTCACATTGTACCATCGCTTTCGCCCCTAGGTAACGGCCCTTGGGATGTAGGTAGCTCCGTCTGAAGACCGATCGTCAACTGGCGTTGTCTGGGATATTTAGAACGATAGAGTACTCAAGGGGCAGCCAATTTTTCCTTGTAGGTCAAATTTTGCTGTGGTACCATATTTTCGTAGCAGACATGTGGGATGCTTCAAAGGATGTTGTGTACATATCTTCCGACATTAAGGCCCCTTGCACAGTGGCGATGCCGTGATGTAGGAGACCGTGGATGCTTGTGGAGCCGTTCCGAGCTGCTAGAATCCAAGCGCGTAGAGGAGGCGAGGTGCACCGTGCGGATTACGGAGGTTTGGCCGTTTTTGCTTCCTGCTGTGTTAACGCAGCTATGGATGCAGGTTCTCACGATTGCAGAGAGTCTGCGAGAGAAAAGCCAAAAACCCTTGCATAGAACCCTTTATATCGCGTCAATTGCCATCTTCGGTTTGGCGGCCATTTCCTTCCACCTCTTCCGTGCGGAAAGGACCCCGCCCCAGAATACGACCTACGCTGAAGTGGAACGAGCCACGCACCTGACGAGTAAGGGCATCTTTTTCCTGTTGTTCATCGCCTATCAGGTGATGGGGCTGCACATGCTAACGGAGGACATTGGAACAAAAGACTATCCCGCTTTACTCGTATTACTCACACTCTCGTTCCTCGCTATGCTCCTGCATAACCTAATCCCTGAGAACAAACGGGTTATACCCGAACCCATCTTACCCATGCTGCAGCTGCTCTTGTGCATTCCCATTCAGTATATGGACACTTCAGGGGATAATCTTTTTCTGGTCATTATTGCGGGGTTCAGCGCAATCAATCATGCTTCATTGTCTCGAGCTAGAGCATATGGAATCTTTGCATTGGGAGCATACATCCTCGGAAGCATTGCAGGAATCCTATCCTCAGCGGGTCATGCAGACATGAGCCCCCTATTACGCTATTTCTTTGTCAACACACTCGTCGTTCTGCTGGCCCTCATCGCCTTCTACACGCTGAAGAAGCAGATGATCACCAGCGTCAAACTGGAATCTGCCCTCAATACCGTGAATGAGCAAGCGGAGCAACTGAAGGGACTGGCTGTGGCCGAGGAGCGTAACCGTATGGCAGCAGACATGCACGATACGGTCGGGCACACCCTGACTTCCGCTGTCTTGGCACTGGAAGCGGCAGAGGCACTTGTCGCAACCCCGGAAGTCAAGCGAAAACTGCATCAAGGAACGGAACAGGTGCGGCGGGGACTCGCAGAGCTCCGCGCTTCGGTCAGGGCGGAAAGAGCGAGACCGGAAGCGGACTTCCATGCAGCCCTTGATCAGCTCTTAACCGAAATGCGCCGTGACACCGCCCTGGATATCCATGTGGTTGTGGAGTCCGAGGTCGTTTTGCCCCCACTTCAAGCCGGCATTCTGCTTTCGGCGGTCAAAGAATGTGTCACGAACGCGATTCGGCATGGGCAGGCAACACACGCAGATATTTTGATGGCGGAACACAGAGGACAACTTGGACTCGCCTTCACGGATAACGGCACAGGATCGTCCCTGATCCAACCTGGCTCTGGCTTGTCCATCATGCGGGAGCGTGTAGAGGGCATCGGAGGACGCATGGAGGCAAAAAGTGCGCTAGGGGAGGGCTTTACCGTCAACCTCACGATTCCCGTGGGGGAAAAAAAGGGGGATGTAAGGTGAAACCCATCACTGTCCTACTAGTGGATGACCAGACCCTGATTCGAGACGGGCTGCGGGCACTGCTCGGAACGTATCCAGATCTGGTCGTCGTTGCTGAAGCTCAAAATGGCGCAGATGCTTATGAACAGGTGAAAATCCACCGCCCTCAGGTTGTGCTGATGGATATCCGCATGCCGCTGATGGGGGGCGTGGAAGCTACGCACCTGATCAAAAACGACTTTCCCGAGACAGCTGTCTTAGTGTTAACAACATTTGATGACGACGAGTCTATTCTCGGAGCCATCACCCATGGAGCCGTTGGATACCTTCTCAAGGACATCGGCGGTGCGAAGCTGGCCGATGCCATCCGCGATGCTGCGCGCGGCAGTGTTATTTTGCCCGGTAATATCGCGGCCAAGATCACAAGGCATATAGGCAGGCCAGGTAAACCAGAGGTCACACCCTCAGATTTCACACGGAGAGAGCAGGACATCATCCGCCTGCTGATGCAGGGAAAAAGCAACCAGGATATAGCGAACACACTGTTTCTAACAATCGGAACTGTCAAGAATTACATGAGCCAAATATACAGTAAAGCGGGGGTCTCAGACCGGGCCAATGCCGTCCTTTATTTCCGAGACATGGGGTTTTGAGAGGCCCAGGCGACTTCCGAGAGCGAGACTAGGGTCTCGTTTTTTCATGACTCCCTTTGTGACTCCAGTCACTTATAATATGACCGGTTACTTCCTTATGATGAATCTGCAAGATCAGCGATCACCATATGGAGGTATCAAACATGCGTTTTCCAGGTCATCTTTTGCGTCGGATGCTGCGCAGCTTTTCGTCAAGAGGAGACAATCAGGAGTACTTCAACATTCAGGAAGCACAAAAGGCCCAGCAAATGCGGGAACAGTGCTCCGCTGAGGCCGGAGAAGTGATGAAGAGGAACTCGTTTCTGCAACTATAGCTAATGGGGAGGTATTGTGATGAACGGATTTGTGCTGACAAAGGATCTGCTGTTTCTTCTCTCCCCCCTTCTCCTTCTCCAGACTAGTCTCGTTGTTTATTGTGGCTTCGTGATTTTCAAAGAGGGAGTGCGGAATCTGAGTAAGGGGGCCTGGCTTCTGATCTGCCTGTTTATCAACGTGATCGGTCCGGTTCTCTTTTTTCTGTTGGGAAGGAAGGAAGTAGAATGATTTCCGTTCAAGGACTTAGGAAAGAGTTTGACGGCTTTCCGGTATTGAAGGGATTGGATATGGAGGTGAAAACCGGCGAGATTTATGGCTTTATCGGCCAGAATGGCGTGGGTAAAACGACGACAATGAGTATTCTTGCCGGTTTATCCCGGCCGACCCGGGGTACATGTGTTGTCAGAGGTAAGGACGTCTCCAAAAACACGCATCCGGGGGATTTGGGTATTGGTTACCTACCGGAGGACCCCAAGTTCTATCCCTGGATGAGTGCCCGGGAAACCCTGCTTTATCTCTCGGACGCACAGAACAAGGGGCGCGTGCAGGAAATTCTACGCTGGACGGGCCTCGCCGATGCTTCGGAGCGCCGTGTTTGCGGTTTTTCGAGGGGTATGAAACAGCGGCTTGGGATAGGGGTGGCCCTGATACGCGATCCCGACTTATTCATTCTCGATGAACCGTCCTCGGCCCTTGACCCGCGGGGCCGAAATGAGGTGCTGTGCTTGATCAAGGATTTGCAGAAGATGGGAAAGACCATTCTATTGTCCACGCACATCCTGGATGATATTGAACGGATCTGTGATACCGTGGGGATGATCGACGATGGGCGGATGGTGTTCGAAAAACCACTTGCCCAGCTACAGAGAGAGTACAGGCAGCTCTCGCTTCAGATAACATCCATCATGGACATCAGTGCCGCGGCGATCGAAAAGCTGTCCAGGCTTACCGGTGTTCGGTCAGTAACGAAGGCGGAAGGCTCCCTGACTCTTGGAGTTTCCGACAAAACAGTGTCGCTTGCGGTGATGGCCCTTCTGGTGGAACATGGAGTTGCTGTTGAGTCATTTACTTGGTCCAAGACGCGACTTGAAGATTTGTTTCTGCGGGAGGTGCGTGATCGATGAAATCGGAGCTGCATAAGGAAGCACTCTCTGCACTGCGCAGCGGGCGAATCCTCATCCTGATGGCTAGCTTTTTGTTCCTTGCCCTTCTAACGCCAACCATGCTGAAAATCGTGCTTCCGAAGGTGTTGGGAAGTCGAATTGCAGGAGACGCCTCTCAGGAAATTCACGAAATAATGAACATGACCCAGCTCGGTTGCATTCGCAGTTATGTGGGCCATGTCTTTGAAATTGGAAGTCTGATCGTTGCCTTTACCCTATGCGGGCTAACCGCATCGGAGATACATGGAAACACATGGGTGCTGCCAGTATGTGCAGGGAAGAGGTTTGCACAAATGGTAGGGGCGAAGCTATTTATTTTTGGATCGCTCTTGATGATCACATCGGTCCTGGCGCTTCTGGCCAATTATGGGTATTCTGGTCTCCTTTTCGGCTTTGAGCTGGGGGTTTTACCCATTTTGCGAGCAGGACTACTGCAGGGCATGTACATGTTGTTCTTACTCTCTTGCCTTATTACGTGGGGTGTCTTCCGGAAAAGACCCATTGCGGCAGGATTTCTGACCCTGGCAACGGCCTATGGGGTTCATCTGATCACATCCTTACTCAGAATACATCCATATACACCCTCCGGGCTTCTGATCCATGTTCACGAACTGACTCCTGCCTTTGATTCATCACTTCTCCTGCCACTGGGCGTGACCATACTTTTGATTATAGCCATGGCTCTGATCACCATAGGGCTCTTGAAACGCTTGGAATGGAATGGGCGAAGCGCATGGTAAGATTCTGACCATGGAGCCGCTTTTGATGTTGGATACGAAAAAAGGGTGACCCAGGGAAATGGAGGCTAAGATGATGGGAGAGAACGAAGGTCTTACGCGGGAAACGATTTTGGGCTTGATGGATGAGATTTCACCACTGGCCAGTGAGTATGTCGATTCGGTTTTTGAGGATGCCCTTGTTTTGCACGGTCAAAGGGGCAGCGATGGCGATGGCGTTTTTCTGAAGGTTTCTTCGGAGGAGCTCTGGGTATTTTACGCGAATTTCCCCGAGGATTCATCCTTGGAGCTTCTCCAAGCAATCAAGCAGGCGATCGATCCTACAGTCCTGCCCGATCACGAAATCTGTTTCAATGTGCATGGACGAAACGAACAGATCGTCCAGTTAGTGCAAAGCATGGGCTTTGCACTGGACATGGAAGGCTATATTCTGAGGCGCTCCCTTCCTGATCTCCCCTCAGTTGACCTCGGCGAGTTGGTAACGGATGTTCCTGATTCTACTTCGCGAGGCGATTTTGTGGAACTCTTTGAAGCGGCCTATGAGGAGCTGAACAGAAAGAATGGCTGGGATACGCATAGCTATTCCAAGGCTGGAGAGCGCTTTATCCACTGGATTAACGAACTGGACAGAAGCCAGCGTATCAAGTCGTTTTGGATGCACGGTTCTTTGATCGGCTGTTACATCATAGAAGGAAGCTATATCACGGATCTTGTGGTTCATCCTCGTTTTCAAAACAGGGGATATGGTAGCACTATGCTCAACCATTGTGTTCGCTTTATGCGTGAGGAAAAAGGCGTTTCCGAGATATTTTTGCGGCTGGTCAAATCCAACACCGCAGCCAAACGACTTTATGAGCGCCATGGATTCCGCACAGTTTCCCACTTCGTGGAGCATTCACGTCCAAGGACGTAAGGATACATCTTGATTTGCGATATTCGTTTCGGAAAAGGCGGCGAACTCATTTTTGGCCAATGCCAGACAAGCTGCAACCAGGTAGGTAGTGGTTAATTTGGACATTATCTCACAGTTGTGCCATTAGATCCGAAAAAGGCTTGGACGGGGAAAAAGGCAAATGTTGCGATAGGGTCAGACGCAAAACTGCAGGCCTGCGGGAGTCCGCCTCCTATGGCGGCAGGGTTGGACATGACCTCGCATCATCATCGGTGGTACTCAGCCTTTTTTGTTCGAAGAACGGCGCTAGTGCGCTAAGGAGGCAGTCAGAGTCACCATGATTAGTCCTTTTGAAGCAACTCTCCTGGGGGTTGTAGCACCTCAACCGGTGTCGAGATATGAGGTCATGAAAGCAATTCAAAGTCAGAGTCTTTATTGGTCAGGCACCCCTGGGGCAGTCTATTCGGCTCTCGTTCGTCTAAAGGAGACAGACTTGATTGAAGAGGTGGGCTTAACCGATCCCAAGCTCTATCGGATTACAGAGCTTGGGAAGAAGGCATATTCCTTTTTAACAATACCTGTATCTCCCGACAAGCTGATCTTGGATCCAAGCGTAGTGAGGATGAAAATTCGAGGGCTACAAAACTTTTCCGCGCAGGAAAGAATTACGTTTTACTTTAGGCAAGTGACGGAATATTCGGGAGCCTTTGTGTTGGTCATCGAAAAACGAGGTGCTTCTGGCAACGCGATGGACCAGGAGTTATCAAACCTGGTCGTGGGACAGTTGCGCCTGGAAGTCGATCTGATGAAAAGACGTTTGGCCAAGGAACTCGATGGATAATTAGCTGAATATGTGAAGCGGAGCAGTAAGGTCTCTCAGGTATCTTGTGAGGACTTTTCTGTTGTCGTGTTGCAGGGGTAAGCTTTTCAGCTGGATTTCGTCGAAGGATTCGGGCTTGTTGGTGAGTCTCCTGGAGAGACTGGGGAAGTAGATTTTGGAAAATCCTCGGGTCGCCGAAGACCCGTTATGTTGGAAAGCGCAAGGAGACTCGGTGGAAAACGTGTTCTACGTCGTCACAACACTCCCCGACCGTGGTGTTCTTGGGGATCTGCTGTGATATCCCCGAGTAACTCCGCTCTGCCCCCTACCGTTTTTGCGTGGTGTGTGTTATGCGTAAGCATCCTAAACTAACCAAACCCTGTCAAATAGCGATGATCAAAGATTATAGGCGGAACAAAGAAAAGTTTGCTGGGGGGCTTGCTTTCGAGCAGAATAAATGCTATAGTAATTAAGGCGTCGGGCACACAGACCACGTGCCGGACCCGAAAAAGCCTTGCTTTTCGAGGCTTATTTATTTCCCAAGAACCTTGAAAACTGAACATTGATCTTGAGACAACGAATGTTGTT
>FZPS01000086.1_pt263 | contig 11929 bp, 7 predicted proteins | sample 1817821 | NCBI WGS metagenome assembly FZPS01 (sample SAMEA104158645, study PRJEB21678) | metagenome | place: Germany | collected 2015-04-21 | reverse complement strand
ATCAGGTTACCGGCTAAAGCGAAGGAGAAGAGGACGGCGCTAAGGAATCCAAGCGGAGAGAGCATCACAAACCTCCACCCCATTTTAACCCATCTAAAGGGGGCGTCAATGGCCAATGCTTTGCAAATCAATCCAAAAAGTATATAATGGGGGTCAATGGCAAAGAAGAAGTCCCCAAACGGGTCGATGACCTACGATGAGAGCAAAATCCAAACACTGAGCGCCCTAGAGCATATTCGTCTTCGTCCCGGGATGTACATTGGACGACTGGGAGATGGGTCGCACTTTGAAGATGGAATCTATATCCTCATTAAAGAGGTTGTCGATAACAGTGTTGATGAATTTATCATGGAGAGTGGGAATCGTATTACCATTCGACTCAAAGATAATTTAGTGAGTGTACGCGACTACGGGAGAGGAATTCCCCTTGGCAAAGTGGTTGAGTGTGTCTCGGTAATTAATACCGGAGGGAAGTTCAACGACGACGTTTTCCAGTTCTCGGTAGGGCTCAACGGAGTGGGGACCAAAGCGGTCAACGCCCTCTCTTCCCACTTTAAGGTGACCAGCTTTAGAGAAGGGACCTTCTTTGAGGCGATTTTTAGCCAAGGGAAGTTGGAGAGTGAGAAGCGGGGCAAGAGTGATGAGAGCGATGGGACCTTAATCGAATTTATCCCCGACAACAGCCCCAATATCTTTGGTGAATACGCCTTCCAGAATGAATTTATCGAAGAGCGGCTCTGGAACTACGCCTACCTCAATACCGGTCTAACGCTCGACTTTAACCGTAAGCTCTTCAGCAGTAAGAATGGATTGCTCGACTTGTTAGATAAACATGTGGGGGGGGACGGCCTCTATAAAACAATCCATTACCGCGACAAGAAGATTGAATTTGCCTTTACCCACACCAACAACTATGGGGAGAACTACTTCTCCTACGTCAACGGACAACACACCAGCGACGGGGGGACCCACCTCTCAGCTTTTAAAGAGGGGATCCTTAGGGGGATCAACGAGTTCTTTAAGAAGTCGTACAGCGCCCCCGATGTACGCGACGGCTTAACGGGAGCAATCTCAATTAAACTACAAGACCCCATCTTTGAGAGTCAAACCAAGAACAAATTGGGTAATACTGAGGTACGTACTTGGATAACCCAAAGTGTCCGTGAAGCGATTGCCGATTTCCTCTTAAAGAACCCCGAGGAGGCTGAGAAGCTCTCTAGTAAGATTGCCAACAACGAGAAGCTCCGCAAAGAGCTGGCAGCTGTAAAGGGGGCTGCTCGTGAAGCAGCTAAGAAGGTCTCTCTCAATATTCCAAAGCTCAAAGATTGCAAGTGGCACCTCAACCAAAACGGAGAGAAGGGGGAAAAGTCGATGATCTTCCTTACCGAAGGAGATTCGGCTTCAGGGTCGATGGTGAGTGTCCGTGATGTCTATACCCAAGCAATCTTCAGCCTCCGGGGTAAGGTGCTCAACGTCTTCTCTAAGAAGAGGAGCGATATCTACAAAAATGAAGAGCTCTACAACTTGATGATTGCCCTTGGTATAGAGAATAGTATTGAAGACCTCCGCTACGGTAAGGTGATTATAGCTACCGATGCTGATACCGACGGTTACCATATCCGTAACCTCTTGATGACCTACTTCTTAACCTACTTTGAAGACCTAGTTTTAGCGGGGCGCCTCTACATCTTGGAGACCCCTTTATTTAGGGTACGCAACAAGAAAGAGACAATCTACTGTTTCAACGAGAATCAGAAAGATGAGGCCTTTAAACAGCTCAAGGGCGCCGAAATTACCCGCTTTAAAGGGTTAGGGGAGATCAATCCCAAAGAATTTAAGCAATTTATTGGGGAAGAGATGCGCCTAATTCCAGTCTCAATCTCCTCCTCAAGGGAGATACATCAAACAATGAAATTCTATATGGGGGACAACACCCCTGAGCGGAGAGAGTTCATTATGGAGAATCTCATCTAATGGCTCACGCTGATAAAGTATTTAAGGATAATTTTTTAGAATACGCCTCCTATGTGATTAAAGATCGAGCTATCCCCGACATTGGCGATGGGTTAAAACCGGTCCAGAGGCGGATTATCCACTCACTCTTTGAGATGGATGATGGGAAGTTCCACAAAGTGGCCAATGTGGTGGGGCACTGTATGAAGTACCACCCCCACGGTGACGCCTCAATTGGGGATGCTCTAGTCAACTTGGCCAATATGGAGCTCTTTATCGACCGGCAGGGGAACTTTGGAAACGTCTTAACGGGCGACTCCGCCGCGGCCCCCCGTTATATTGAGTGTCGTATCCTCCCCTTTGCTAAAAAGGTGCTCTACAACCCTGAGCTCACCGAGTTTACCGATTCATACGATGGGCGTAACCGTGAGCCGGTTGTTTTCCCTGCTAAGCTACCAGTGGTCTTGATTCAAGGGACCGAAGGGATTGCCGTGGGGATGTCGACCAAGATTTTACCCCACAACCTCTTTGAAGTGATTGATGCGATGGCAGCGGCCCTCCAAGGGAAACCCTTTCAGCTCTACCCCGACTTTTCAACGGGGGGGTATATGGATGTCTCGGCTTACGACGATGGGGAGGGGAAGGTGCTCCTTAGAGCTAAGCTCAACACCAAAGACCCCAAGCGGATAGTAATTGAAGAGCTCCCCTTTGGGATCACCACCGAGCGGATGATAAAGTCGGTTGAAGACGCAGCCCGTAAAGGGAAGTTGAAAATTGCTTCAATTAACGACTTCACGGCTGAGAAGGTCAATATTGAGATCACCTTAGCGCGCAACACCTACGCCAAAGATGTGGTTGATGCCCTTTATGCCTTTACCGCCTGTGAACAGTCAATCTCAATTAACCCACTGGTAATTGACAATCTCACCCCCAGAATCGTCCCCGTCACCGAGATGGTTAAATACCATGCCCAACGCCTCCTTGAGATTTTGGAGAAGGAGTTGATCTTGGAGAGGGGTCACCTCAATGAGCGCCTCTTTGAACGCACCTTGGAGCGCATCTTTGTCGAGGAGCGGATCTACAAAGGGATTGAGGAGAAGCGGAGCCAAAATGAGGTGATTGAAGCCGTCTTAAGTGGCTTTGAACCCTTTAGAGACCAAATCTCCCGCGAGGTGACAGAAGAAGATGTCGATAAACTCTTAAGAATCCCCATTAGGCGGATCAGCCTTTTCGATATCGAGAAGAACCGCCAAGAGATTGAGTCGATTAAGGGGCGTCTCAAAGAGATTGCCAAACACCTCAAAAACTTGACCGATTACGCCCTCTCATACCTTGAGGAGGTGAAGAAGATTGCCGACCCGATTCACAGTGAGCGGCGCACCACCATCTCTTCCTATGAGAAGACCGACGTTAGAGAGGCGGCCAACCGCAACTTGTCGCTCAAGTACGACGCTGCTACCGGCTACTTAGGGTACGATATGCGGCAAGGGGTCAATCAGTTTATGGTCTCCACCTTTGACCGTATCTTGATAATCCAGAAGGATGGGACCTATTTTGTCACCGATGTCCCCGATAAGATTTTTGTTGGCAAGGGGATGCGTTACTGTGCTTTAGCCGATAAAGAGGAGATGGATAAGGTGGTCTTCACCGTCATCTACCAAGAGAAGAGTCTCAAATACCTCTTTATTAAGCGCTTTGTAATTAATCAATTTATCTTGAATAAGAGTTACCAAATTCTCCCCAAGGGGCCCTTCCAACTCTACGCCCTCTCAACCCACGAAGATGCCCGCATTACCATTCAGTATAAGGCGGGGCGGGGTTATAAGAATTTAGAGGATCGCACCTATTTCTCCCGGTTCCTAGTTAAAGGGGTACGGGCTAAGGGGGTGCGTCTCACCACTAAAGAGGCTCAAACAATAAGGATTAAGCGGGAAAATGACCCTAAAGCTGCCGATGACCTCTCACTATTTAAGGATATAGACCCTTTTGATGATGACGAATAAAGAGTTCAAACAGCGTATCCTCTACGAAGATAACCACCTCATTGTAATCAATAAACTCCCGGGAGAGTTGGTCCAAGGGGACACGACAGGAGACCAAACCCTCGCTGATGATGTGCGCCTCTACCTCAAAGAGACCTATGGGAAAGAGGGGAATGTCTTTCTGGGAATCCCCCACCGCCTCGACCGTCCCACCAGTGGGATTGTGATCTACACCAAAACCGAGAAGGCCCTCAAAAGGATGCACGCCCTCTTTCGCGAAGAGGGGGCGGTGGAGAAACTCTACTGGGCTGTCGTTGAATCTCTCCCTAAAGGCGATGAGGGATTGGTAGTCCACCACCTCACTCGTAACCGAGAGAAGAACCGCTCTTATGCTACCCCAGGGGAGCGTAAGGGGAGTCAATTAGCTAAGATGAGCTACAAGATTAGGGGGGCGAGCAAGTCGTTCTTCCTTTTGGAGATTAATCTAATTACCGGCAGGCACCACCAGATAAGGGCCCAGCTTAATGCCCTCGGCTCTTCAATCAAGGGGGACCTCAAGTATGGGGCACGCCGCTCAAATGAGGGGGGAGGTATCCACCTCCACGCCCGTGAGGTGAGTTTCATCCACCCCGTTAAGGGGGAGAGGGTGACGATTGAGGCGCTACCTCCCAAAGACCCTATCTGGGACTACTTTGTTGAATTGTTGTCTTGAAAGACAATACCAATCTTGTTTATTCCATCAGCTTTGACAAGGAGAGGCTCTTCACTAACGACATGGCGGAAGTGCTCACTCTCCTCAACTAGGGGGAGAGAGTCGAGAAAGTTGAAGTCGATTCTCCCATCTTTGACGGGGGGATTAACCGTCAAATAGATTGTCCCCAGAGATGTAATGTTTTGGAAGAAGTGGGTTCCTTGGCTGGGTTCTACCTGGTAGGAGGTGAGGCCACTCTCAATAATTACCCGCGCTTTGGAGATTTGGGACCAGACAACAGGAATTCCGAGCCACGGGTCGCTTGAACCTAAACGCCCGGCAACGATTAAGATGTACTCTTTATCAAAGGCGATAAACTTTTCGTTAATTTTGGCAATTTCACCCGCCATCTCCACCGTTTGGGAGGGGGCAAAGCTCTCCCGTTTAATGTAGACAATATCGGTTAGGTTGTCGCAGTAGCCGTTCCCCATCACGTGGTTTGAGAGGAGCATAGCGCGCTCCTTCTCCTCCTCTTTAATCTGTGTGTCAGCCGATTCAAACCCTGAAACAATGGGTCTAATTTGTAGGAGGCTAAACTCGGGCTTCTTCCACGAGGGGCGGTTGAGGTTACAGGCAAACTCAATCTCGATGGGGGTCGCCATCACCTCCTCCCCAAAAGAGAGGAGGTCTTTCACAATCTGGGCAATTGGGTAACTGTTGTACTTCAAAATTGAGTTGAAGGTGATCACCTTCTCCCCTTCAGCATTAAACTGGTCAACTAATACCCCCCGCTCTGAATCGAAGGTGGAGACAACATGGCGTAACACCTCGGGGTGTCTTTGAGCCTCCTCCAATGCTACCGAGACCAAGTTTTCGGGGTTCTCGTCGGGGGTGTAGGGCTTTCGCATATCGAGGGCATAAAAGTGGGTTTGGGCACTCGACTCTGTCCCCCCCAGGTATTGTACATTGCGCTTAGGGTAGGCGGGGGAGAAGCGGTAGGCAACTCCGTCATCAACAACGCTTTTACCAAAGCCAACACTGAACATCCCCACCCCATCTTCGGCATCTTCGTTTCCCACTGGGTAGAAGTTAAGAGAACGGGCCACCCCAGCAAAGTTGGGGTACCAGAAGTCACCATGGCCACTCCCAATAACCTGCTGGATGATAACCGCCATCCGCTCCTCTTCAACCATATGGTTAGTAGCTCTCAAGTACTCTTTGCTCTTCTTATAAAAGACCGAAGCGTAGACACAAGCGATGGCGCTAGCCAACGCTTGGAGGCGCTCTGCATCTGTTCCAGTATTGGGGAGCATACACGTTTCATATACTCCGGCAAAGGGTTGGTAGATTGAGTCTTCCAGCATACTAGAAGAGCGCACAGCAATGGGAACCTTGATGGTATTGATGATCACCTCGAGGTCTTTCATCAGCTCTTCGGGGAGGGGCTTCGAGAGGAATATGCGCCTGAGTGTCTCATCGGGGAGGGTCGCGGTGGCGAGGTAGTGGAGTTCATTCTCCTCCATAAACTGGTCAAAGAGTTCGGTTGTAATAACGACTGTGCGGGGGATTGAGAGGTACATCATCGGATACTTGTCGATGATATCACTTTGGCGCAGTTGGTAGTCTATAAAGGCGAGACCGCGCCCTTTTCCCCCAATAGAGCCCGATCCAATGCGACTAAAGAAGGAGAGTTCATCGTAGTTGTCCCTCTTAAATTGGGCAATAACCCCCTTACCACGGTTGAAGCGGAACTCTTTAATTAAATCGATAAGTTGCCGGCGAAGCTCTTCGGGCTGAGGATAGTCTTCGGGGCGGTAGGGTCTGAAGAGGTTAGCCAAGACGTAGAGGCTCCGTGCTTTGAGCCAGCGGGAGAAGTCATTACGGCTGGCGTGGTTGACAAACGACTCAATGGGGATTGTCTCGAGGGTGTGTTGTAATTCCCTTAAAGTTTCAGCCCTGGCAATCTCATTGCCACTCTCGTGGTGGCGGAAGATGAAGGGGCCAAAGCCGTAGTTCTCAAAGAGGTAGAGTTTCAAGTCGTTGAGAAGCGATGAGCTCAGTTTCCAGATAAAGGAGGCAGAGACGCTATCAGCATCATCTTTGTAGTCGGCATTAGTCGACTGTAACAAGAGGGGAAGATCAGGCTCCTTGCTCCTAATAAACCGACACAACTTTAATCCTGCTTCACTGTCGCTCTTCCCCTCTTTATCAAAATTGACATCGGTAATGATTCCTAAGACGTTCTTATTAAAGGCGTCGTAGAGGGCAATTGCCTCTTCGTAGTTTTGGGCTAAAACAATCTTCGGACGCCCCCGCATCCTGAGGGCAGCTCCCCAGGGGGTGAGGTCCTCGCTCATGCTCATGCGAGTTTGTTGAATGATAGCTTTGTAGAGGAGGGGGAGGTAAGTTGAGTAGAAGCGGACCGAGTTCTCCACCAAGATAATAACCGGTACCTCAGCCTCTGTTTGGGCATCGTGGAGGGCGTTCATCTTATCTTCAATCAGTTTAATCATGGCGAGGAAGATGTTAGAGTTCCCCTGCCAATAGTAGAGGTAGTCGATAGCTGCAATATTGCGCTTTTTAAGGGCTAAGCTGACGTGGTGGGTAGGCGAGGGGGAGAGGGCCACCACCGGAAGGGTGGGGTATTGCATCTTGATGCTTTGGGCCAACTCGATGACGTTGGTCTCCCCTAGTTCCATCATAGTAATGACTAAATCAGCTTCAGTTGTCTTTAAGAGATAGAAGAGGTCTTCTCGGGTGCGGGCAAAGGAGATCTTGGGGGGATTGGTGAGCCCCAACTGGGTATACTCTCGAAAGAGCTCCTCTTCAACCCTCCCATCAGCCTCAATTAAGAATTGGTCGTATTCACTACAGATGAGGACAACATTGTAGATGTGTCGGGGCATCAACTCCCCAAAAGGATCGCTGTTTCTCAACATTTTTCTCATGGCAAATATCGTAGCATAGAAAGGTAAGATTAAACAGATTTATCCCCAACAGGAATTTTGTCCTGACGGAATTAAACTTATAAAATATAACTTAAAGAGATCCAACTATTGGGAATTCCCCAATAGTTCAAAGTGGCTTATCAAGCGCAATAAATCATTACCCCTAAAGAGCGCTTAAGGTCCTTTCTCTAGATGGGTTAGAACAGCACAATGCAAAAGAGTCGACCTGATTTTGCCACTCCAAATGGTTGACTATTTTATGTAGAATTATCTCTCCACCCCCTATTGACTTAAAAAAACAATGCATCTACATTTTTTTAAAAGTATATTAGCGACTAGGGGGGCTCTTATGTACAATTATGATGAATTTATGGCTAATCTTGAGCGTCGAAACCCAGCCGAAGGGGAGTTTATCCAAGCTGTAGGCGGTGTCGTCGAATCGGTAATCGACCTTGTTAACGATAATCCTGCCTATATAAATGCCAAAATCCTTGAGCGCATCACAGAGCCTGATCGGGTCGTCAGCTTTAAAGTTGAGTGGGAAGATGATGACCACAATGTCCAAGTTAACCGTGGTTATAGGGTGCAGTTTAACAACACCCTAGGCCCCTACAAAGGGGGGTTACGGTTCCACTCCAGCGTTTCGCTGGGTTCCTTTAAGTTTCTTGGGTTTGAACAAACCTTTAAAAATAGTTTAACCACCCTCCCTCTAGGGGGAGCCAAGGGGGGGAGCGATTTTAGCCCCCGTGGAAAGAGCGATAACGAGATTATGCGCTTTTGCCGCGCCTTCATGACCCAACTTCAAAAATATATTGGCCCTGAAACTGATATCCCTGCTGGTGATATTGGAGTGGGTGCCAAAGAGATTGGCTACCTCTATGGGCAATACAAACGAATTAGAGATGAAAACGCAGGGGTGTTAACTGGCAAAGGCCACCTTTGGGGAGGCTCGCTTATTAGACCCGAAGCCGCCGGCTACGGAGCCGTCTACTTTGCCCGAGAGATGCTTAAGCGCTACAACGACACTCTAGAGGGGAAGAGAGTTGCTGTCTCTGGGTTTGGAAACGTTGCTTGGGGCGTTGTCAAAAAGGCGACTGAACTGGGGGCCAAGGTGGTCACCATCAGTGGCCCTGATGGCTACATCTATGACGAAGAGGGGGTCTCAACCCAAGAGAAGTGGAACTACATGGTGCAACTGCGCCTCTCCAATAACGACATCGTTGCCCCCTATGCCCAACGCTTTGGGGCCCAGTTTATCCCCCGTAAAAAGCCGTGGGAGGTCCCCGTTGATTTAGCCTTCCCCTGTGCCATTCAAAACGAATTGTCCCTTGAAGATGCCCAAAGCTTAGTTGCCAATGGGGTAAAATATGTTTTAGAGACCTCAAATATGGGGTGTCGGCGAGAGGCTGAGAACTTCTTCATTGCCCAGAAGATCCCCTACGGACCAGGCAAAGCGGTCAATGCTGGAGGCGTTGCTGTCTCGGGTCTTGAGATGGCTCAAAATGCGATGAAGCTGAGTTGGACGGCCCAAGAGGTTGATGATAAACTACAGCAGATTATGCAAAATATACACAAAGCGTGTCTCACCCACAGCCCCGAAGAGGGGGGGTATGTCAACTACGTTAAAGGGGCGAACATCGCCGCCTTTAAGCGAGTCGCCGATGCGATGTTAGAGTTAGGGTATTAAAGTGTCGATTGATTTGATTAGAGAGCTAACCCAAATGGGTGGTCCCAGTGGCTATGAAGGGGATGTTGGCGCCTTTATAAGAGAGAAGCTAGCTGGGATAGGAGAACTATCTACCGATAAGATTGGAAACATAGTGTGCAAAATTGAGGGAGCGACCCTAAAGCTCCCCACCTCCTACTAGTAGCCCACCAAGACGAGGTCGCCTTTATGGTGAGCGAGATAACCGACCAGGGCTTTTTACGCTTTATAGGCCTTGGTGGGTGGAATCCTCTCACTCTCCCCTCCTCGCCTGTCGAAGTAATCTCAGAGAGTGGTGAGCGCCACTACGGGGTTATTGGACAACTCCCTCCCCACTTTGCCCCCCAAGGCGAGACCCCTAAAATACCTACTATCGACGAGCTCTTTATCGACATTGGAGCCCGCTCAAGGGAAGAGGTAAAAGAGTTTTATCAAGTGAGAGTGGGCTCTTTAATACTCCCTTACGCCCCCTTTGTTTATAACCCCAAAGGGGAGGTGATCTTCTCTAAAGCTTTCGATGACCGTATCGGTGTGGCGGCCCTTATCGAACTCGCCCAATTGGTTAAAGAGAAGAGTGTTGCTGCAACCCTCTCTTTCGCCTTTACCGTTCAAGAAGAGGTGGGGGTGCGGGGGGCGAAAGTGTTGGCCCAATCAATTGAGGCTGATGCCGCTATAGTCGTCGAAGGGGCCCCAGCTGACGATGTCCCCTCTAATATAAGTGCGCCTCAAACGGCTTTGGGGAAGGGAGTACACCTGCGCATTTACGACCCCTCCCATATTGGCCATCCAGGGCTTTTAAAGCTGGCCCGTAGCAGTGCTAGGCGGGAGCAGATAGAGGTGCAAGAGGCGGTTCGTAAAGGGGGCGGGACCGATGCTAGAGAGATTGCTCTAGCCAAGGGAGGCATCCCCACCATCGTATGTGGAGTGGGGGTACGCTACGCCCATAGCCACAACTCTCTAATCTCCCTTTGTGACTACCGTAATCTAGTGAAGTTATTATTTGCTATCAGTCAAGATATGACAAATTTGGAATGATACTAGATTTATTCAAAAGTTATATATACACTATATATAGTGTGCTTTTTTAGAAACGAATAACTTTACATATATATCTTGCGTACCCCAAATTTATGTGCTAATCTCAATATCGCCCGCTAATGCGGGTTAAATTATGTTAGAGGGGATTAGTTGTGGCTACATTGAAAAACGAACTTTCACCGTTAGGACGGAAGATATTTTTAGATCGTTATGCACTTAAAGATGGGAAAAAAGAGACGGTTAAGGTGGGAGACCTTGTCGTCGCGGTTAGTAATATCGAGACCGGGCAACGTGAGATAGGTAATGTAGCCTCTATGAAGGGGGATGATTTAACGGTCCTTCTTGAGGATGGGACAGAGGTAAACACCACGCGAGAGAATGTTGATAAACCAATTGAGACCGACCCCTCCCAGATGTTAGGTCGTGTCGCCAAAGGGATTGCTGCTCAAGAAAAGGGGGAGAAGCGCCAAGCGTGGGAAGAGGAGTTCAAGTGGATTTTGGAAGATTGGAAATTTGTTCCCGGCGGTAGAATCCTCACTGGTGCCGGCACCGTCCAAAACCTCACCTACTTCAATTGCTACGTCATCCCCTCTCCCAAAGATAGTCGCGGTGGAATTATGGAGTCTCTTGGTCAGATGACCGAGATTATGTCGCGCGGTGGTGGGGTAGGGATTAATCTCTCCTCTTTAAGACCTCGTCACGCCTATGTTAAAGGGGTCAATGGGCGCTCGAGTGGTGCTGTTTCGTGGGGAGCCCTCTTCAGCTTTGTCACTGGCCTTATTGAACAAGGGGGGTCACGCCGCGGAGCGCTGATGTTAATCCTCAACGATTGGCACCCCGATATCCTCGATTTTATCAACAGCAAGCGGGAACAAGATAAGATTGTCAATGCCAATATCTCAGTCGCTGTCAGTGACAAGTTTATGGAGGCGGTTAGGGCCGACGCTGATTGGGTCACCTATTTCCCCGACACCGGCGACAGCGAGTACAATCAACTTTGGGATGGTAACTTAGAGAAGTGGATCAGTTTAGGGAAAAAAGTGGTTCCCTACCAAACCCTAAAGGCCAGAGAGGTGTGGAACCAGATTATTGAGAGTGCCTGGGCTAGTGCTGAGCCGGGGGTCTTCTTCATCGACCGCTACAACCAGATGTCCAACTCCTACTACTACAACTCAATTCAATGCACTAACCCGTGTGGTGAACAGGGGCTTCCCCCTTGGGGCGTGTGTAACTTGGGCTCTATCAACCTCTCGCAGTTTGTCGTTGATGGTGAGGTGTTGTGGGATGATTTGGGACGTACTGTTGCCTCATCAGTGCGCTTCCTCGATAACGTTATCGACGACACCCCCTACTTCTACGATGAGAACAAAGAGCAACAACAGTCGGAGCGCCGTATCGGGTTGGGGACCATGGGTCTAGCTGATATGTTGATTAAACTCAAGATTGGCTATGGGAGCGACGAATCAATCGATTTTATCGACAAGCTCTATAAATTTATCTGTGTTGAAGCTTACACAGCGAGTGCCCATTTAGCCGAAGAGAAGGGTCCTTTCCCCCGCTTTGACAAAGATAAGTTCCTCGCGAGTGGCTTTATGAAGCAACTCCCCGAAGA
>FZPS01000204.1_pt144 | contig 11937 bp, 8 predicted proteins | sample 1817821 | NCBI WGS metagenome assembly FZPS01 (sample SAMEA104158645, study PRJEB21678) | metagenome | place: Germany | collected 2015-04-21 | reverse complement strand
CTGCCCAATAATAAGAGAATTATTGTTTTTATGATGACCAAAAGAAGTTCGGAAGAAGACATGATTTACGCTTACGAAAGTGGCGTGGATAGCTATTTCATTAAACCCTTCAATTTGCGTTTGTTGGAAATAGAAGTCAAAAGAACCTTTGAGAGATTGTATACATGCTGAAGATTCCAATTGAAATATTGATTATCGGTATTTGTGCCATATCTCTCGTTATTGTAATTTTAAGTATGTATCTGGTGCTTAAAGGTACTAGAGATCATATCGTTTCTAGGAAAAAAAAGAAATACATACAAAACAAACAAGACACATGGTACCGTTATTTCAATGACGATATCCCTTTGCCTTCGGAGCTTATTCCCAATAACAACAGTGAAATTAAAGCCGTAGAGGAAATATTTCTTGCTTACGTAGAAAATATTTCTAGTCCAATAATTAAGAAAAAAATCCGGGAGTTTTCCAATCAATATTTGAGGCGGTACTACTTAAACCTTCTTTTACACAGGAGATGGAGTTTAAGAATGAACGCTCTTTATCGGATTGTAAGTTTTGAAATAGATTCCTTGGTCGATGAATGTAAAAAATATGCGAAACGAGCAAAATTGTCTTCCGAGGAACGTTTCCAGTTGTTGATCATTCAATCGATGTTTGATGAAGATAGTTTTATTAATGAATTTGGCGATTTGTTGCTTATGCTCTCCGAATATGAATACAAAAAATTATTGGTTAGCTTTAGCGTGGGGATTCTTGAAAAATTGACGCTTCAAATAGACGAATTTCCTGAAGAGTATCAGTATTATTTTATTGATGTCTTAGGCATTAAGCGCAATTTTAGTTTTTTGACGTTTTTAGAGAATAACCTTAGCCATGACGACACGGAAATTCGAATTCGTTCCTTAAAAGCCATCAACGAAATGGGCATGATTACTGATTTGGATAGGTATAAGGTTTTCTTAGATTCACCGGTATGGGAAGAGCGTTTGATGTTGGCTAAGCTTCTGGGGGCTTTTCCTTTGGAGCAAGTATATCCGTATTTAGAAGAATTGTTGCAAGACGAAAATTGGTGGGTACGTTCCCAATCCGCTAGAACGATTGGCAATAGTAAGGATGGCAAGTCTAGGTTGGAGATGTTCATTGCTACTGCTCAAGATCAGTATGCCATTGAGATGGCTCAAGAGGTATTGGTAAGAGGGTATTGATCAATGAATGCAGTAGTAGACGTTTTAATGAAATTTTTTGGCGGTTTCATAATATTTTATATGAGCGTGGTCACTGTAGCTTATACCTGCATGTTAATATTCGCATTTATCGAAATTCGCAAGCAATACAAATTGGACAAGTCCGCCTTGGATGAAGATTATATCGATGCTTTATATTATTACAAACCGCTTTCCATCATAATACCTGCATACAATGAAGAAGTAGGGATTGTTGACAGTATCCAATCTGTAATGAGTTTAAAATATCCGCAAACGGAGCTAATCGTAGTAAATGACGGTTCCGAAGATCAGACTCAACAAATTGTCATAGAGCAATTTCGGATGAAAAAAATATCCAAGGCAGTTAAGCAGCAAGTCGAATCTAAACCGATCATCCAAATCTACCAATCGGAAATTCATCACAATCTCTATTTGATAGAAAAAGAGAATGGCGGGAAAGCCGATGCCTTGAATGCGGGCATTAATTTTGCCAAATACCCTTATTTTTGCTCCATTGATGGAGACTCTATCATGGATGAGAAATCTCTATTGCGAGTCATGAAGCCGATTATTTTGTCAAATGAAGAGGTCATCGCAGCCGGAGGCAATGTTCGTATTGCCAACGGTCTTGATATCCAATGGGGTTCAGTCTATCAAAAGAGACTGCCTAATCGACCCTTGGTTCTAATGCAAATAATAGAATATACAAGAGCCTTTATGATGGGGAGAATCTCCTTGGCTAAATTTAATTTAATCCTCATCATTTCAGGGGCTTTTAGCGTGTTTGCTAAAAAGTGGGTTATCGAAGTGGGGGGATATTCTGTCAATACGATTGGCGAAGATATGGAACTGGTCGTTAAATTACACCGATTCCTCCGAGAAAACAAAATAAAGAAAAGAATTGAATTTGTTCCTGACCCAGTGTGCTGGACAGAGGCCCCGGAAAGTCTCAGAGTTTTGAGAAGACAGCGCAGAAGGTGGCATCAAGGGTTAATTGAAAGCCTAGTAAAACATATTAAAATGACATTTAATCCTCGATATGGGAAGGTCGGCATGATTTCCTTCCCTTATTTTTGGTTAGTTGAATGTTTCGGCCCGATTATTGAGCTTGGCGGTTACGTCTATGTCGTTGTGGCCTTCTTTATGGGCAAAATATATTTCGAATTTGCCGTATTGCTATCCTTACTATTCATCTTATATGGCTCCGTTCTTTCCGCTTTTTCTTTTTTGTTGGAAGTCTGGAGCGTGAATCTCTATGCGGGAACAAAGAATTTTTTCAGATTATTGCTTGTGTCATTTACGGAAACTTTCTGGTATAGACCTTTAACCTTGATTTGGAGGTGTGAAGGTTTTATACAGGTTTTTTTAAGACGAAAGAGTTGGGGCAACATGAAGAGAGTGGGGCTTTCAAAGAATTCTCGCAACAAGAGGAGCAAGAGATCTAAATGAAACGTATTCTCATAATATTAATTTGCTTGTTTATATTAATAACGTTGCCTATTGTCTTGTGGTTTTCAGAGCCTAACAAAGAATGTCATGTTGCCATTATCGATAAAACAGTACCAAACGAAACATTCCGCGAACACCAAGGTCTCGTCTTTTTACTGAATTATTTGAAGTATAAAAACGGATTTGGCGATACATATGATTTGCGAAAAGACTTTTATGGTTTCTACCCAAATGAAGAAAAGAGAGGCTATAAGATAAAGCCATTGCCAACGGACTATGATGGCTATGACATGATCTATTTGGCGGATACTTATGGCGTTTACGAAAAAGATTTTCCGTGGGTAGAAAAAGAGCGAGAAGGGTCACGCTCACCCCTTGTCTATGGAGGGTTGGATGAGCAAGAGTGGCTAAATATTCATAATAGGTTGGAGAAGGATGAAAAGAGCCTGTTTATTGCGGAATACAATGCATTTGCTTCGCCGACCGGGAAAGAAGTGATGGAAAGCGTCACAGCTTTTTTGGGTGTTGATTGGGATGGATGGGTCGGAAGATATTTTGATGAATTGGATTACAATATCAACTTAGAAATTCCACAGTGGGTCATAGATGAGTTCGGGGAGTCATGGCAATATAGCGGTCCCGGGTTTCTTTTGGTTAACGATTTTACTTCTGAAATCCTTGTTTTAGAGGGGACTAAGCATGTTTTAGATAAAGGGATTAATCTTACCTTTACCAAAGAGGGAGAAGACTTTTTCGGACTCGAAAAAAGTCCAAACTACCACTATTGGTTTGATATCGTAACCCCCGAACGAGGGTCAACCGCGTTGGCATACTACAATTGGAATTTAACTGATAGCGGGAAGGAGTTTCTGGAAAAAAACGGGATTCCCACTGAGTTTGCAGCTGTTATTAAGAATAAGCGGGGATCCTGCACCAGTTACTATTTTGCGGGCGATTACAACGATATAGGCGTAGTTCCACGCCTATACAAGTTCAGGGGATTACCGAAACTGTATAGTGTATTAGAAATTAATACGGACAGCGATTTTTACTGGTCGACGTATTTTCCTATGATGGATAAAATTCTGGAGACTTTTGTAAACCTTCCTTCGGAAGAAACTGCGAGTACGGAAACAAGTACAAGTACAGAGCCTGATGAGCCTGACGATAAGATTCGGTATTACTCCAGAATAAAGGATGACAGTTTCCAAATCTTAAGAGACGGTGAATGGGAGCCCATTACGATAAAGGGCGTCAATATCGGCATGGGTAAACCCGGTGTCTTCCCGGGTGAAGCGGCGATAACTGAAGAAGAATATTACCGTTGGTTTGAATATATCGGCGATATGAATGCCAACGTTATCCGCATCTATACTTTGCATGCCCCGGGGTTCTACAATGCTCTCCTTCGTTACAACGAAACCCACGATGAAAAATTGTATTTAATACACGGTGTTTGGATGAACGAAGAGATGTTGCTGAGCTCATACGATGCTTTTGAGGAAGACAATGTAGATGATTTCCAACAAGAGATGAAAAGAACCGTCGATGCGATACACGGGAATATAATTCTTGAAGAAAGACAGGGTCACGCATCCGGGTTTTATAGCTCAGATATTTCCCAGTATGTTATTGCGTATATTTTAGGCATCGAGTGGGATCCGTATATGGTGGAGAATACTAATGATTTTCACTCTTCAATTGGAGAATACAACGGCAATTATTTTGAGACGAAAGATGCAAAGCCCTTCGAACATTTTCTTGCGCAGCAGATGGATATCATAGCGGAATATGAATTGGAAAACTACAACTCCATGAGGCCCATCAGCTTTAGCAATTGGCCGACAACAGATATATTGGAGCATCCATCCAATTTCCAAGATAGTGAGGATCGAGTCGGTGTGGATCCTAATGTCATATACATTAAAGGTGATTTGGAGCCAGTCGGGGAGTTTGCCTCTTATCACGTTTATCCGTATTACCCGGATTTCCTGAACTTTGAAGAGAAGTACCGAAACTATATTGACCATAGAAGCGAACATAACAATTACGCCGGCTATCTGAATCACTTAAACAGTGTTCATCGCCTTCCTATTTTGATCGCCGAGTTTGGCATACCGGCTTCGCGGGGTCTCGCTCACGAAAACCCCTTTGGCTGGAATCAGGGATTTGCTTCCGAAAAAGAACAGGGTGAGACTATATGTCGCCTTTATGAGGATATTTTGGAAGAGGATATGCTCGGGGGATTGCTCTTTGCGTGGCAAGATGAGTGGTTTAAGAGAACGTGGAATACGGTCGATTATGACAATCCGGATCGAAGACCGTTTTGGTCCAACGTTCAAACGAACGAACAACGTTTTGGGCTTCTATGTTTTGACAGGCATAAGATAAAGGTCGACGGCGCTACGGAAGAATGGCAAACGGAACCTCTCTATAAGAAGGATCAGGGAGTCATGAAGGGCTTATATGTCGATCATGACGAAACTTACTTGTACATCAGATTAGACTACTCCAATGACGGCAACGGTTATCCTGTAATCTTGCTCGACGTCGTGCCCGATCAAGGAAACTTTTTTGTAGCGGAAAATGATTCTATTAAGTTTTCTAATGGAGTGGAATATTTAGTAACTCTGACCGAGGAAGAGCCTAGGATTATAATCGATCAGTACTATGACTTATTCGCATTTATGTGTGATTACTATGCTTACCATTCATTTGCGGTAGAGAAACCGTTGAAAAACAGCGGGATATTCTCGCAAATCCACTATATTCTCAGCATGGAATATACGTCATATGATGGTGACATTCTTATGCCGTTCACCAGTTATGAAACCGGAAGGCTAAGAGAAGGGAATGCTAATCCCGAATCTAAGGATTACGATTCCTTGGCAGATTTTTACATGAGTGATGAGGGCATACTGGAATTGAGGATTCCTTGGCTGTTAATCCAGTCAAGAGATCCGAGCATGAAGGAGTTTATGGGAGATCTCTATAAGGACGGTATGGGAGCAAGCAAATTTGTCGACGAGATCTATATTGGCGCCCTGTATGTGGATGATCAAGGCACTGTTTTGGATTCATTCCTGAGCATGAAAGACGGCGTCTTAAGTGCTTTGAGCGCCTATTCTTGGGAAAACTGGGAAATGCCTGAATATACGGAACGGCTGAAACAATCCTACTATATCGTCCAAGATTTTTTCAAAGATTATTAAAGAGAAGACGGTTCGTTGATTTGATCTTATAACCTTGTGGTGCGACGTCCGGGCGACCTTGCCCAGTTATCACACCACGATGGAATCCGATTTAAATATAAGGAAACGGTGCTGTCGCTCGTGTAGCGACAGCACCGTTCATTTACAGCCCTACGCTGATGTAAGTTTCTAGGGCTGATTGACGATACCGACAAAGAGGGGCAGACCGTCGTGTCCCTGTACGACAAAGAGGAAGGGTCGATCCAAGATGAAGTCAACGATTTCATCAGGAGGTGCTCCCATGCCAAAGAGGCTGAGCGTATACGCGGCTCCGGTAACACCCTTTTCGTCGATCATGACGCGAGCTGCGTGCGTTACATCTGACACATAGAGCCCGGCGTTTTTCGAGATGGGTGAAAAATCCGCCGCGGCGGTGAATGCCGCTTTGATGCCCAAGTCTTGTAAGGTCTTTTCCAGCTTAATTTCACCCATGACATCAAACTTTGGCACCTTGAAATTCACGATGAGGTACTTTTGGTTTTCGTAGGTCAAGCTATTCTGCAAAATAGCGTTGACTTGGGGATCGTCCAAGAGTTCATCTACGCTGATGCCCTCATCAGGTAGGAAGAACCACATGCTTCCGGCGTTAATCAGATGCTTACCCACAGCCGAAAACTTGTTACCCCAGTAATAATCATTGCTGCCTGAGTCAGACATAAAGTCTGTTTCTACGGCGCCGGTTAGCGTATTGAACGTACCCTTAGCAGTATTGCTCTCATCAAATTCATCATCCCACTTAGCGCGGAAAAGGATGGTGGATGCCAAAGCCATGAGCGTGTCCTCTTCGAAACCGGCTTTGTCGACGCTTGATTCCAACAGATTGTCTGTCTGCTCATTTAGCCACTTTTGCAGTCGCTCCGTCATAGCGGTACTCCGCATATCGCCTTTGAATGCGGCTGTTTTGTATGTGTTTTGCAGAACCTGCATGGCGTCTTTTTTGACAGCCAGTGACTCGTCAAGCCAGATGGAGTTGGCAAGAAGGCTCGTCGTTTGGCCGTCATCGAGATAGTGTGCGTTCCAGAGTGACCCCGCCTTTTTGCGAAGCTCCTCTATCGTGTCAACACCCAGAACCTGCAAGAGTTCCGCCCGTGTGTCGCCGCCACTTGTTTCTGCCAACAAACTCAGGGCCATGTAAACATTGATCGGCGAATAGATGCGGTTTTCACCATTACCTTTGAGAAGTAGCCGGTTCGCCTCTCGTGCCAGAGCCATGACCCCGTCCTTGTAGTCCTCGGGCTGATTTCGCTGTTTTAGCAGATCAGCATACCAAGCATCATTAGCCTTATCGAATGCTTCTTGGTCGCTTGCCGAGCCGGATAACATGTCTTCAGAGGGACATTTGTGCATGATGGGGTATTCCGGCATGGCCAAGGCGACAACACCTGATGCCGGAGAATTACCGGGTCGCCGGATGACTTGGATCACAATAAAACTAGTCACGATGATAGCCACGGCGGCCGCTATGGCTCCGACTCTAAACCGGAGTGTGGGTCTCTTTTTCCTGCGCGCACGGGCGGTTTCCGTAATAACGTGATCGTCCAGCTGTCCTATAGCATCTTGTAAATCTTCAATCTTCATAAAACCAACCTTCTTTCACAAGTTCTTCTTTCAATTTGATTCTGGTGCGGTGGAGCATGGTCTTGATGCCACCCTCGCTGCGTCCGAACATACGGGCGATGTCGCCGATCGTGTCGCAGTAAAAATAGCGGCAGACAAAGACTTGACGCACCACACTGCGCTCTCCGGCAAGAAACTTGGAGATCGTTGCCGCCAGCTCGTTGAGTTCGACTGTGTCCGTGATCTTCTCGCTGCCCGCTATGACATCCGCCAGTTCATCCAACGGCAGAACGTAGTCGCCGCCACCCCGTTTCAGACTCTTGCGCTGTCGCCACCGGTCGATGGCATACCCTCGCGTGATTTTTGCCAAAAATGTCAGTAAAACGGGAGGCCTGTAGGGCGGAATCTTCTGCCAAGCGCTGAAGTATGTATCGTTGACACACTCTTCACTTTCTTCAACATTTTGTAAAATATTATTGGCGACCGTGAAGAGATAGGAGCCATAGCGGGCTTCTACATCCGCCAGTACATCTTCATCGCGATCAAAGAACCGCTGCACCAGAGCGCCGTCCATTGAGTTTTCTTGCATAGGTAGATATCTTCCTCTCACCCTATATACCGTAAAGTAAGGAACAACGGTTTCAGTTGGCTTCTAATGTCAGAATAACAGTTATTGGTTATGGGTCGTAGCGAGCGTCTTTTCGATTCGCTCGCTCGAACGAAGGGCAGTACCGATGAGCAATTTTTCAATTTAATTTGAAATATTGGATATGCGCCTGCCGCCCGTGTGCAATTTTTCAACTTAATTCGATTTTCCGGATTATGTGCCCGGAACCGAGTTTTTCAATTTAATTCGAAATATTGGATATGCGCCTGCCACCCGTGTACAGTTTTTCAACTTAAATCGATTTTTTGGACTTTACGCTCTCGATTCACTGAAAAGAAAGGGGCTTTCTCATTTTTGAGATAGCCCCTTCGCCACCAAAGAGATGTTTGTTTTGATCAGAGTGAATTGGACAGATCGCGGGAGAATTTTTCTGTGAGTTTTTCCTGCCAGTCGGATAAGGGAGCGAGTTTGCCGAGGAAAAAACGCAGAATCTTCGGTTCATGCTCGAAACACAAGCCGCCGATCAGATCGCGATTCTCGTAGAGCCATGTCACGCGGTCGATCGCGTAGTCGATCTGGCTCATTGTAAAGACGCGGCGCGGCATGGCGAGGCGTAAAAGCTCCATTTCTGCCAATGTTTCGTTGCCGTCGGCATCTCTGCTCTCACTGAGTGTACCGCGCTCCATCCCGCGGATACCACCGGCGATGTAGGTGGCAACAGCGAGCGCTGCGGCGGGGTACTGCTCTTGCGGGATATGCGGTACGAAGCGGGAGGCATCGAGATGGCAACCGAGTCCGCCCGCCGGTGTCACGACCGGGACGCCGCGCTTTTCGAGTTCTGCGACCATGTAGGCGATGAATTCCGGGCCCTGCGAAATCACGGAGAGATCCATCGTCTCTTCGAGTCCGACGGCAATCGCCTCGATCTCGCGGACCGACATGCCGCCGTAGGTGAGGAAACCCTCGTTTAACACAATCAGCTCTTTGAGCGGATCGACGAGTTCGCTCTCCCTCATACAGATGCCGCCGCCGCGCGCGAAGCCGAGTTTCCTCGCCGAGAAGTAAATGATGTCGCACTGATCGCAAACCGCCTGCATGATCTCCCGTATCGAAAGGTCTTTGCATTCCTCGTCTCTCATCTTCAAAAAGTAGAGGTTGTCCTGAAGAAGCGATGCGTCCATGACGAGAGGAACGTCATGTTTCCGACAGATCGCAGAAGTCTCCTTCAGGTTGTCAAATGAAAACGGTTGTCCGCCGATCAAGTTCGTCCCGGCTTCGACGCGGACAAACGGCACCCGACCTTTGTATTTTTCCAATAGCTTTGCCAGCGCTTTGGTGTCGAGATCACCCTTAAACGGGTTGTTGCTTTGGCACACGAGTCCTTCCGGCAAAAGAAGTTCGACGACTTCACCACCACAACGCACAATGTGCGCTTTCGACGTCGTAAAGTGGTAGTTCATCGGGACGATATCACCCGGTTTCACGAGCAGGTCGGCGATCACCTTTTCGCAGCCGCGACCCTGGTGAGCTGGCAGAAAGTGATCCATACCGAAAATATCGTGCACGGTCCTCTCAAGTCGGAAAAAGGACTCGCTACCGGCGTAGGCGTCGTCCGCCTGCATCATCGCCGCCTGTTGGCGGTCGCTCATGGCGTTGACGCCGCTGTCGCTCAGCATGTCAAGAAAAATGTCCTTGTTGCGGAGAAGATAGAGATTGTTCGATGCTTCCTTGATGCGGACGAGCCGCTCTTCGACCGGGAGCAGGTTCAACTTCTGCACGATCCGCACCTTATGGCGTTCGAGCGGGATTTTTCTCCCATCGAAAAATGAGATTGTTTCCATACTTTCGTTCCTCCTTTGTGCTTTGCGATGCCTTTTGGCAACTCGCATGTTCCGGCTTCCTTGGAGCCGGTGAGCCCGGGGGACGAAAGGTAATAAAAAACGTCCACCCCGACAATGATGTCGAGAGGACGTCTGTCAACGTGATACCACCTCTCTTCGCCTTTACCTCACAGCAAAAGCCTCTGCCAGTACGCCGATCGCTCACAGCGAAGACCAAAGTGGTCGTCTTCGCTAAACCGGTTATACCGCTGCGCTGTCACGGGCGCTCCCGTCGCCTCCTACCTCCGATCGTACGGTCTCAGGACGCTGCTCTCGGAATGTATTCATCTCACCGTCCGCTTTCTGCCTCGCACCATCCGGCATATCTCTGTAAGCTTTCAATGAAACTACTTGTTTCCGGTCATCGCATTTATGACGATCACGATACCACAAAAAAATTCATTTGCCTAGATGTGAAACTATTTATTTATCTCCAAAATATTAAAGATATTAAAAAGCTATCAAGCCGCTCTATATTTACTACGTGGGGAATTGCCCGTTTCTTTTTGTATGAGTATGATTTAGGGGTGAAAACTCACGAGCGAAGAAGAACTGACAACAAGCGTTGAAGTAATTGGTGAGGATAATAGGATCACCTGAAACGATATGAGTTATTGTACTGTGGAAGAATATAAGAAGAATATTTTGATCAAAAACGGACTCATCTATGACGGTACGCTGGACAATGCGCCATTTACCGGCGATATTCTCATTTCAGGCGATCGCATCCGCGACATAGCACCATCCGTAGATTGCGAAGACGCCGCTGTCATCAATGCCGCCGGTCGTATGGTAACGCCCGGTTTTATCGATATTCACAGACATGCCGACTTGGCAGTCTTTCGGGAGAGTTTTGGCAGAGAAGAGCTTGCACAGGGAATTACCACTGTCGGTATGGGTGTGTGCGGATTTTCCTTTGCTCCTTATACGGAAAAATCGGAGGGGTTGTACTCGTATACGTTTCCCATACACGGTCCCTCAATCGACGGTGCCCGATATCCGACGATGGACTCTTATGTGCAAGCACTCTGCCGCATCAACCCGGCGGTTAATATCGCCACGCTACAAGGGCTCGGTGCCATACGTTTAGCGGTAAAGGGATATGAGCCTAGTCACTTTTCCGATAGGGAGATCTCGCTCGCTCAGGAATATGTCCAACAGGCCATAGATTGCGGTTTGCGCGGTTTTTCCACGGGTCTTATGTACTTGCCGGAGGTCTACAACACAGCCGAAGAATTAATGCGTATCTTGAGGCCTTGCCGCGGGAAAGATCTGCTTTATATGCCGCATATGCGTTATGAAGCATCCGGTCTTGTGGAAGCTGTCGAGGAGAGTATCGCGATTGCAAGAACCAATGATATGGCGCTGAGCATCAGTCATTTTAAGGCACTGGGTCCGGATTACTGGCGCATCACGTTGGAGCGCGCCATTGAGAAAATTGAAAATGCCAGAGAGACCGGTATGGATATCACGGTGGATTTTTATCCCTACCACGGTACGGCAACGACGCTGGCATCCATTCTGCCCGCTTCTTTCATGACGGAAGATTTTTCAACCACTTTGGCAAAAATTACTATCCCGGAAACCATTGACCGACTTCGGCGCTGTTTTAACAATCCCGACCCAAAAGATGAATGGATCGATCCGACGTTCCGTTGGCGAAATACGCTGATCACAGGTGTCAGTCAGCCTGAGAATGAAAAATATCTGGGGAAAACAGTCCATGAATGTGCAGAACTGGGCGGATACGACGATGAAATACCTTTCCTTGCGGACATTCTGGCTTCCGAAAACGGAAATGTTACCATGGTCGGTCTTTACATGGATCCCGATGACATCGCAAGGATTGCAAAGCTACCGTACTCCATGGTGATATCCGATGCGCTATATAATATCACCGATACACCGCACCCTCGTGCGTATGGTTCATTCCCTCGCATGATTCGCCATTTTGTACAAGACACCGGAATTCTTACGATGCAGGAAGC
>FZPS01000215.1_pt78 | contig 11939 bp, 10 predicted proteins | sample 1817821 | NCBI WGS metagenome assembly FZPS01 (sample SAMEA104158645, study PRJEB21678) | metagenome | place: Germany | collected 2015-04-21 | reverse complement strand
GTGATGGTATAGGTGCCAGGTTTATTGGTATCTAGCTTTTCAGGCGAATGGGAGATTACCATATGGGCAGTAATATCCCCATCCACATCATCCGTAGCCGTCGCTTTCTCTACATATTGTTGACCCTCCTCTAATGTGATGGTATCCGGACCATTGAGTTTGATCACCGGTGGGGTGGTATCCTTGGGTCCATTCACGGTCACATTGATGCCCTTTGAGATCCCGCCGATACTAACGGTGATGGTGGCATTTCCTGGACCTATGGCTGTGACAATACCATTCTCGTTGACCGTGACGATGTTTCCATTGGATGACTCATAGTTTAAGTCCCCCGGATCGAACAATTTATGATAACCAAGATTTGTCGTACCTTCTGCGCTGATCTCTGCCAACTCCCCGATCTCCAGGATGTTTTTGGAGATGGTGGCATCCAGGGACACCAGCTCATCCTTGGTGGGATCCTGCTCATCTGCAGCGATAGTGATACCAAAGATCTCGTTAATAAGCCTTACTCTCTCTTGCTGATCGATGATCCAATAGGAAAGCTCATTCAAAGTCCCAAACATGCCAGGCATGGTATAGGTATTGATATTCTCCCTATCCAAATCCTTGGCGAATAGCGCCAATGCCATGATCTGGTTTAGATTTAAATTGGTTTTTATATTCTTTTGAACACTCTCATAGATCTTTGGAAGTGCTGAAAACTTATTGGACTTTTTCAGCGCATCAAATGTAGCCATTAGGATTTTCTGCTGATTCTCTACCCGATCAATATCCCCTCGGGGGAATTGACGATATCGAGCATAGTATAGCAAATCATGGCCATCCAACTTCTGGAAGCCCCTATGGACAATAATTTTGCTCCTATCCTTCCCATGTCTTTTATAAAGATCTATCGGAACTTCTATCTCTACTCCACCAATAGCATCGACGATCTCTACGACCACATCCATGTCTACTGCAAGGTAGTAGTAGATAGGTATATCCCCTAACAAATCACTAGCAGTATCCATCAAATATTTGAATCCATCTGCCTCTTTATCTTCTCCTCCACCAAAGCGATAGCCATAACCGAATGCTGAGTTGAATTTGTCCTTGCCTCCGCCTCGATGGGCGATAGGGACATAGCTATCCCTGGGAATGGAGATCATATCTACCGTCTTCTTCTCCAGATTGATGGATGCAACGATATTGGTATCGGTACGGAACAGATCGCTGGTCTTGCTTCGCTCCTCATTCTTATCAAAACCGATCAACATGATGTTAATGATGTTTCGGTCGAATTGTCCATGAATATCAAATTCTTCCTCAACGATGGGGTTAAACAGATCCTGTGGATTTTTCAATTGATTATAGTAGTGTACGCCATAGGCAATCCCTGAGCTTATGAGCATGAAGACAATTACTAGTATGGTATAGAATCTCTTTTTGTTTTTTATTCTACTTCTCCTTTTTCTGCGCAACACTCTTTGCTCCATATCATACCACTCTTTCTATGGATTATTTTCGCCACATCCTATTATGAAGGATTTTTACTGTAGAAACAACACTAAATTGTAAACATTTTTTTACAAAATAATGAATAGGGTCCAGGGAACAGATAAAAGGTAACAGGGAACAGGTATTATTGATCCTCGGACAATGCTACCTCGGATAGGATGGATGAATAGGCATCATCATGTATAAGACCCCTAAGATATTGTACAAAATCCTCCCGCAGGTCCTCCCTCTTGAGGGCGAATTCGATGGTGGCTGCCAAGAAGCCCAGTTTATCCCCTACATCGTACCGCTTGCCGCTAAAGGTATAGGCGTACATCGGTTCCTCCTTGGCGAGTTCCTTGAGGGCATCGGTGAGTTGGATCTCTCCCCCTGCACCCGGCTGGGTATCCTCCAGGAGGTCGAAGATCCTTGGGGTGATGATGTATCTTCCCAGGATGGCGATGTCGGAGGGTGCCTCCTCTACCGGTGGCTTTTCCACCAGCCCCTTCACCTCATAGATACTGTCCTTGACTAAGCTGCCCTTTACAATCCCATACTTGGACACATCCTGGTGAGCCACCCTTTGGACTCCTAGGATGGTTGCCCTGTATTCATTATATACCTCAATGAGTTGTTTTAGACATGGTTTTTGGGAGTCCACGATGTCGTCCCCCAGCATGACGGCAAAGGGTTCGTCTCCGACGAAGGATTTTGCCTGCAGGATGGCATGGCCCAACCCCTTGGCCTCCTTTTGTCGAATGTAGTGGATGTCCACCATGTTGGAGATGTCTTCTACCAATTCCAATAGTTCGGATTTCCCCTTCTCCTTAAGTACCATCTCTAATTCGACATTCTTGTCAAAATGGTCCTCGATGGATCGCTTATTTCGACCGGTGATGATCAGGATCTCCTGGATCCCCGATGCGATGGCCTCCTCAATGATGTATTGGATGGTGGGCTTGTCGACGATGGGAAGCATCTCCTTTGGCTGCGCCTTGGTGGCTGGCAGGAATCTTGTGCCTAGGCCTGCTGCAGGGATAATGGCTTTACGAACATTCATGGTATTACCTCCTTTGTTATAGTATAGGGAACAGTTGTAAGGGAACAGGAAATCTTCTTTGATTTTTTCTGTTCCCTGTTTCCTGCTTTTACACTTGAGTCTCTATTATCGCAAACATCAGCTCGCCTTTGGCGGCTACTTCGCCCCCTACAGTTGCTACGGCGGTGGCTTTGCCGATGCCTCTTCTCATGGTGATGAGTTCGACCTTCATTCTCAGCACATCCCCTGGCTTGACCTGCCTTTTGAACCTCATCTTATCGATGCCGGTAAAGACGGCTAGCTTCCCTTTATACTCCTCCTGGGCGAGGACACAGGTGGCGCCTACCTGGGCCATTGCCTCCACGATAAGTACTCCGGGCATGATGGGGTTGCCTGGGAAATGTCCCTGGAAGAAGGGTTCGTTAATGGTCACATTTTTTATGCCCACGGCTTTTTTCCCTTCCTCAAGCTCGATGATCTTGTCCACCAGCAGGAAGGGGTAGCGGTGGGGGATGATTCCTTGTATATCGGTACTGTTTAGCATGATTTCACCTCATATTTAATGGTTTGTCTCAAATGACGATTATTTATATTATAGCTTATTATATGGGGGTAAGACAAACCTGGCAACTAACACAAAGGACCTGCTAATTCTTAGCAGGTCCCTCTAAATCTATGAATATTTTTTATTGTTTTCTTCGTCGAATAGGTTCTCTAGGAGGTCAAGGTTCTCCAATGCCTTGCCTGTACCGTAGGCTACACAGGATATGGCATCCTCTGCCACATGGACCGGCACCTTGGTTCTTTGCTCAATCAGCTTGTCCAAGCCATAGAGCAGGGAGCCTCCCCCTGTCATATAGATCCCCTTGTCACTGATATCTGCAGCAAGTTCGGGGGGTGTCTTTTCCAATACGGAGTGTACGGCATCTATGATGGTGGAGACAGTCTCGCTCAGCGCCTCCCTCATCTCCTCTGAGTTCACGGTAAGGGTCTTGGGCAATCCGGATAGGAGGTCCCTGCCCCGAATGTCCATGGTGATCTCCTCATCCCTTGGATAGGCGGTTCCTACCTTGATCTTGAGCTCCTCGGCGGTACGGTCCCCAATAAGGAGATTGTGCTTCTTCCTCATGTATCGTATGATGGATTCGTCAAATTTATCCCCTGCCACCTTTATGGAGGTATTGACCACAATGCCTCCCAGGGAAAGTACGGCCACATCGGTGGTTCCTCCCCCAACATCCACCACCATATTACCGGAAGGTTGGGTGATATCCATTCCGGCTCCTATGGCTGCTGCCACCGGTTCCTCTATGATAAAGGGCTTGCTGGCGCCTGCCTGGAGCACCGCCTCCTCTACCGCCCTTTTTTCCACATCGGTAACCCCACTGGGTACGCCGACCATCACTCGTGGGCGGAAGATCTTCTTCCCGCAGGTTTTTCGGATGAAGTACTTGAGCATTCTTTGGGTAATATCAAAATCAGAAATCACGCCGTCTCTCAAGGGGCGAATGGCAATGATATTACCCGGGGTTCTGCCCAGCATCCTACGGGCTTCCTCCCCCACTGCCAGGATTTTATTGGAATTGGTATCTATGGCTACTACAGATGGCTCCTGTAGTACGATCCCTTTATTCTTTATGTACACCAATATGCTCGCAGTTCCTAAATCAATTCCTATGTCTGTTTTAAAGCTAAACATTGTGATCCCTCAACCCCTTTTCTTATTATTATAATATGTTATGCGTAAATATCCTAATATTCGCCTTTTTATCTAGTTTCTTCCCACTACCCTTGATTTTCCTATAAATACTCAGGTATTTCAAGTATTTTTTGAAATTTCTTTTATTGTACCATTAAAAATTCAGCAGAGCGTGTTCTGCTGAATTTTTCTTCTCCATTTAAAAGGAATCCTATATATATTCGCTCACCTTTTGCCTCTTATATTTCATCTTGGTGGCCATACCACCTCGTAGGTGCCTTTCTGCTTTGTTCCGTTCTAATACCCTCTTCACTTCTTTGGCGATTTGCGGATTTATCTTTGGAAGTCTCTCAGTGACATCCTTATGTACGGTGGATTTGCTTACCCCAAATACTTTAGCGGTTTCTCGTACGGTGGTATTGGTCTCGATAATATAATTTGCAATCTCTACTGCTCGTTCCTCTATATAGCCCTTCACTTCGAGCAACCTCCTTCACTAGAAAGCCTTTTTTACATTCATATGCAGGGGTTGGGGGTAATATGTTAGTTTTAATTAGGGAACAGTGGTAAGGGAAGGAGGAGCCCTCCTATGAGGTAAGTGAGACAGTGGAGGATGGAGAAAATATTTTCTTCCTTTCTGTATAATTTTTGCCACAATCTGGACATAATACAGATGGAGGTGTAGGCTATGAGAAAAAAGCTCTTTTCCAAAAGTAGATTGAGTAGGGAAAACATTGCTAAGTTCTTTGATAAAGAAGGTTTCTATGTGGTAGTCTTTCTATGTATTGCTATCATCGCTACTACTGCTGTTTATGTTACCCGAAACAATATGGATTATTTTAGTGATAATCCCCAGGAGAAGGATCAGTTGGCAGAGGAGATCGATGATCATGAGTACTTTCAGCCCGAGGACCTAGATGAGGATCCAGATGAAGGTGAAACGGCTTCGGCCATGGAGGAAGTCCAAAAGGAGGAAGAGCAGGAAGCCCCAGTCGAGGAAGAGGCTGAGCCAGAGGAACAGGGGATCATTAGGGAGGAGATGGAGAATGCAGCGTTGGTTCTCTCCACCAGTACCCAGTCCCAAGGAGCTTCCGCCAGTAAGCTGCTTAGCAGCCTGATATCTCCGGTGGATGGGTCCACTATCACCATGGACTATAGCTATCAGACGGTTCCGGTATTCTCTCAGACACTAAATGAATTCCGCTCAGACCATCAGGGTATCGATATCAGGGCAGAGAAGGGAACGGTGGTGAAGGCGGCAGCGGATGGTAAGGTGGTGGACATCGTGGAGGACCCCAGGCTGGGGATGCTCATTACCATTGAACACGGCAACGGCATTGTCACCAAGTATGGTAACCTGGATAAAGAGGTTGAGGTGACTAAAAATCAGCAGGTGAAGAAGGGCCAGGCTTTAGGTAAGGTGGGGAATACGGCGATGTTCGAGATTGAGGATGATCCCCATATCCACTTCGAGGTATGGCGGGATGATGAACCGGTGGATCCCAAGAAGTATTTGGATAATTTAGAGGTGGAGAAGTAGGTAAGTAAGGGAACAGGGAACAGACATTAGGTTGAAGGTAGAGAACCCCATGTAACCCTGTGGGTCAGGGAATAGAGAACGGTTGAGATGTACACCTAGTAAAATATATGAGCTCTCTGGAAGGCGGTATGCTTTCTAGAGAGCTCATATTATGTGGGTTCTATTTTCTATGGTTTTAGGGATTCTATGTTGACCAATTCTACCCCTTGGTAGTAGTGCTTAAGGATGGCCTTGTAGTCGCTGCCCTGCTTCGCCATGCCGTCCGCCCCGAATTGGCTCATGCCTACCCCATGTCCATAGCCTACCACATGGAAGGTCATGGTGTTCCCCTTGACCTCTACGGTGAAATCTGAGGATTTTAGACCCAGTGCCTCCCTTGCCTCCCTGCCTGAAAGGGTTTTATTGCCTATCTGAATCCTTCGGATCTTTCCTCCCTCGGTATGGTCGAGGATGCGGATTTCCTTTTCGATCTTCTTGCCATCGATCTTGATGTCCGGGTACTCCTTCTTCAACCTATCAATAAACTCCTTTACGGTCATGGTGGCCTTTGTTAGCAGATGGGGGGATGCATCCTCGTACCCGCTGTCTACACTCCTTAAGTAGGGCACCCTTGCCGTAAAGTAGTCCTCAGAGTTCTCGGTTTTTCCACCACTGGTGGAGTGGAATAGTGGATCGATCAGGTCCCCATCATAGGTGATCACCTCACCCATGGTGCTGGCCACCGAATCGACCAGTTTATTCCATAGGGTGACATGGTCCAATAGTCCCAAGTTTTTATCCTCCTTCCATGCCTGGATTCGGTCCTCCTTGCTAATCCATGCCTGGCAATGGGTATGGTCGGTACACAGATCATATTGGGGATGGGCTTCATTGGGAGTTGCCCCAAAACTCTGCAGTCTTTTTAGGGTATAGGTCCTAGCAGCAACGGCCTGTGCCTTCAGGGCTTCTATATCAAATATAACAGGCATCTCTGCTCCCACTACTCCCACCAGATACTCCTCCAATCCAAGGGTCATCCCTTTTTGGGTCCTGTGGTTGTACACTGAGATCTGGATATCCCCTTGGGGAAGATCACCGATGATTCTTCCCTCCTCCCGCTGTATAAGATCACATCCCTTCACGATGAAAACCGGAATGATGATGGTCAGTATGATGACACCCAGTACGATATATCCTATTAGCTTCACCTTTCATCCCCCTTGTTGGGTGGCTGATCCAAGGTCAACCACCATGCACTCTTAAATCTGTAACTCTATTATATGGTATATTTACCTTTTTTAATAATGTTTAATTATATTCTATCTCCCACCCTATTATGCTTTTTCTATGAGTTCTAAAAAGGGACAGGGTCCGCCATTTCCCGGGAAATTGTACAAAATAGTTCTAAGAGATTGAATTCCTTGTCCTTTTTAGTCCTTTGAGGTTGAGAGTGCAACATCTTTTTTGTTAAATATTTAATTTGTCGTAGGGGCATCCTTTGCTGTCTAATCTAAGAGTATTTTCTCTTGCTATGGTTCGACAATTAAGTGCCGGGTTACCAGTTAGATGTTGGGATATTCCTATAGAGTTGGTAGAGAGTTGGGTAGTAGGATCAACTTTCAACTAAAAAATGGAGCTCATCGCTCCATTTTTTATATAAGTTTTATGATTCCTTTTCACGATATATGATTGCGCCTAGATTCTTTAACTTGTTCTCGACTTGATCGTAGCCTCGATCGATATGGTATACATTATGGATGGTGGTTTTGCCCTTAGCTACCAAGCCTGCTATGATGAGGGCGGCTCCTGCCCTGAGGTCGGTGGCATTGACCTGGGCTCCTGTAAGGAATTCCCGTCCCTCGATGATGGCTGTACGCCGGTCTATGCGTATATTGGCTCCCATCTTCCTTAGTTCATCCACATGCATGAAACGATTCTCAAAGACGGTCTCTATCACTACACTGGTACCATTGGCGATGGAAAGCATGGCCATCATCTGTGCCTGCATATCCGTCGGAAATCCCGGATAGGGCATGGTCTTGATATCAATCTGCTGGATCTCCTTGGGGCCGATCACCCTTAGGGTTTCATCCTTCACTTCCTGGATAGTCACTCCAGCTTCCCTGAGCTTGGCGATAAGGGGATGAAGGTGAAAACCTACCACATTCTCTATAAGGATATCGCCCCCGGTCATGGCTGCACCTACCATGTAGGTCCCCGCTTCGATACGGTCGGGGATGACCCGGTGACGAGCCCCCTTCATGCTTTCTACCCCGTTGATGCGAATGGTATCGGTCCCCGCCCCCATGATGTCGGCACCCATTTTGTTTAAAAAATTCGCCAGGTCAACGATCTCGGGTTCCTCTGCTGCGTTTTCGATGATGGTCTGTCCTTCAGCTAAGGTGGCTGCCATCATAATATTCTCGGTGGCCCCCACACTGGGGAAGTCTAGGTAGATGGTGGTTCCCTTTAGTCTCTCCGCCTTGGCTTCCACATAGCCGCTTCCCTGCTCAATCTTTGCCCCCAAGGCTTGAAAGCCCTTTAGATGTAGATCGATGGGCCGAGACCCTATGGCACACCCGCCCGGCAGTGACATCCTGGTGCTCCCCAACCTTGCCAGCAGCGGTCCCATCACCAGGAATGAAGCCCTCATCCTCCCTGTTAAGCGATAGGGTACCTCATCATTATCAATGTGTCTGCTGTTTACCTCGACTTCATTCCTTCTGACCCTCTTTACATCGGCACCAAGGGTAACCAATAGTTCGGTGAGGACTTCTACATCCTTGAGGTTCGGTACATCCTCCAGTACACATTTTTCGGTTGATAATAATGAAGCAGCCAGGATTGGCAGTACCGAGTTCTTTGCTCCACTCACTCTTACTCTGCCACTTAAAGGGGGACTCTCTTCTACAATAATTTTTTCCAACCTCGCACCCCCATTTCAATTTGTTCTAATATTCTGTTGCGATCAATGGTGTTCCTAACCATAGATAGGTCTTTTCATCCAACCCGCTGTATCTCATGGCTGCATTTAGATTGATCTTCTTGCCAGATAATTGGATGTGCTGTTGGATCCTGGGGCTGTAGCCGGTCAGGCTGATCAGCTCCTCATATTCCCCATCCTCCATGCCCTCCAATACTTGTCCTTGGGTGGATTCAAAGATTTCTTCAATAACCCCTCTCATTATATCAATATTCATTTTTTTTGGAAAGGTACCAATGGTGGTAATGGCATACTCATAGTCCAAACCTTGTCCCTCATAGTATTCTATGACGGCGGATTCGAATTTAGAAATGTTTCGGACACTTTGTCCAAGATTTAAGTCCACCAGCAGGTAGCTCTCCACCGGATGCCCCTCCAACTTGAAGTTCTCCATAATAATGGTTGCATAGACTCCTTCCCTTTGGTTGGTCACCATCACCTTATGGTAGCCGCCCTCTTGGATGGTATCCACCTGGGCATTCCTTTCTAAGTCCAGGTGGCGGGCACAAGCTAAGGCCATCTTCTCCATCTCCCGGATGGTGTAGTCCCCATCCTTGATCTGACTCCAAACATTGATATTTGTGCCCGCTAGTTCTGCACCACTTGCCTCCAATGCTGTCATCAATACCAATCCGTCATTGCCTAAGCTTTGGGGTTCCTCCTGGATGGCAGATGGTTCTTGCAGCTTAGCAGGCACCTCATGGTATACAAGCCCCAGAACCGAAAAATAAATGATACAGATAATTGCAATGGCACCTAAGCATTTCGCCAGGTCCTTCATTCCTTTCCCTCCTTCTATGAACAAGAAAAGGGAGGTAGTAATAGAGGCAGAATTCGTAAAAGGGGGATAAAACAATTCAGCTCTATTCTAGAACCTCCCTAGTTGTTAAAATTATTTCCAGGAAGGGAAAGAATTATACAGGTTTTTTAAAAATTTTTTCTTTAATTTTATTATGGTTCTTTTTATCCTTTCTATGAGTGGTAAATTTGATTGATCGAACAAGAATCTGTTAATTTTATTTTTATTTAAAATATTTTTTTGATGGGATATAATGGTATTATTGGATAGAGAAAAGGGGTTTTTAATAATGCTTATTGTAGAAAATCTTTCTAAAAGTTACGGGAAGCTGGAGGCGCTGTCCCAGGTTTCCTTTGAAGTGAATGGCGGTGAGATCGTCGGTCTATTGGGGCCCAATGGTGCCGGAAAGAGCACGGCTTTGAAGGCCATCGCTAGCCTGGTCCGCCCCAATAGCGGAAGGATCACCATCGGGGGATTTAACCACCACAACCTCGAGGCCAAGGGACTCTTCACCTATGTGCCTGAGAGCCCGGATCTATATGATATGCTGACGGTGATGGAACATATGCAGTTCACCGCCTATGCCTATGGGCTGAAGGACTGGCAGGAGGATGCCATGGCACTGTTGGAGCACTTTGACCTTAGGGGCAAGGCGAAGGAGCTGGGGAAGAACCTCTCCAAGGGGATGAAGCAAAAGGTCTCCATTTGTTCTGGACTACTACACCATCCTGAGCTTCTGGTCTTTGATGAGCCCTTCATCGGACTGGACCCCAAGGCCATCCGTGAGCTTAAGAATATCCTTCGCCAGCTGAGGGATGAGGGGAAGGCCATCCTGATCAGCTCTCACCTCCTGGACTCCATCCAGGACCTTTGCGACCGATTGCTGGTGCTTAAAAACGGGCATTTGATCGCCAAGGGGACCCTGGACCAGCTACGATCCCAGGTGGAGGGCGGCGACTCCTCCAGCTTGGAGGATGTATTCCTGGAGGTGACCAAGTAATGGCGGACTTTGGCTTTTTACTGCTCACCGACCTAAGGAAGCTAAAGAATCATCTGTTGGAAATTAAAAGGAAGCCTTGGAAGCTTCTGATCTACATCTTTTATATCGCCTGGATCATTTTTTTGTTCTACCAGGTATCAACCACCCAGCGGGAAGGGATAGAGATCCCCAACCTGGTATTGAAGCAGGAGTTGGCCTCCGGGGTGATCAAGACCCTGGTCATCCTGCTGTTCGCCTATACCCTCTACTCGGGGAGCAAGGATTTTGGCGGTATGTTCTCCATGGGGGATGTGAACTTCCTCTTTACCTCCCCCCTCAATCCAAGAATCATCCTAGCCTACTCCATGCTAAAACAATCTTTACTTGCGGGGCTTTCAGGGATCTTTCTCATCTATATATTCCCTGCCCTTCAAACCCTTCTAGGCGTCATGGATGCCGGCCTTATGCTCTATAGTACGGTGGGGATCATGATCCTATTTGTCTTTACCGTGCCCTTCTCCTACCTCTCCTTTATCCTAGCTACCCGTTTTGGGTTGGGGGACTGGATACGGTACTTTCTCTATGGCCTGTTCCTCTTTGTGCTGGCAGCCATTGCCTATGGGATCAGCACCCACGGGGATGTCCTACAGGGGGTGTTTTGGTTCTTCCACCATCCCATCTTCCCCTACATCCCCATCATCGGATGGAGTGCCGAGCTGATCTCTGTGAGCTTCTATGGGAAGACCCCGGCTACCGATATCCTATTGGTATTGCAATTGCTGACCATCGGCCTGGTCTACCTACTATCCATCCTTTTGGCAACGGACTACTATGAGGAGGCCGCTCCCAAAGCTGAACGGATGGCCAAGGTACGCAGACTTAAAGCGGAGGGCAGGAATACCTTCCAGGTCCTAAGGGATACCCGGGGTAAGAAGGTACGCCAGGTCCATGTACGGGAGGTAGGTCAGGGGCCCTGGGCATTCCTATGGATGCATCTGGTGGTGAACCGTAGGACATCGGGGTCCCTCCTCCTCCAATGGAGGACCTTAGCTGTCCTTCTCCTATCCATCGCTGGAGCCATCCTGATCCCCGGTGGGTCCCCCGCGGTGTACTACTCCATCGCCGGAGGTATCGCCTACCTTACCTTCATCATGTCCCAGACCATCTCCCTGGATGGGGAGTTAAAGATGAAGTACATCTTTACCCTGCCGGGCCGGCCCTGGAAGAAGCTTGTGGCGCTGAACACCATCCCTGCCGTCAAGGCTCTGATCTTTATCGGCTGTGCCCTGGTGCCTATAGGGATCATTTGGGGGGTTCCCCTGGGCGGTGTGTTGGCTGCAATCCTATTCCCGCTGTCCATGGTGATCTTGAACCTATATAGTACGGTGGTCATCCATATCCTCATTCCCAACAGATTTGACCAGAAGGCATTCTTCCCCTTA
>FZPS01000009.1_pt94 | contig 11940 bp, 8 predicted proteins | sample 1817821 | NCBI WGS metagenome assembly FZPS01 (sample SAMEA104158645, study PRJEB21678) | metagenome | place: Germany | collected 2015-04-21 | reverse complement strand
GGCGTTGGTTTGATTTACAGCCAACTGCCTGTGAGCGTTGAGAGCCATAATGTTGTTGTTAATACGCATGTGTTTTCCTCCTTGATTGTCTTTTTTGTTCATCCTTGAACAATTTAATGGTAAGCTAGTCTAGACTTTTCCCCTTGCGCAAGGAATATTACTAGCTATTACATACATCGGACTGTTGGTTTAGGAACTTTAATCAAAAACAAGAAATTTTTTTAGTACATTTTTAAGGTCGATACATTGGCGGTTTCAGCAACCATCCCTTCAGCTTACCGTATTTGATTAGCGCTGTAATCATATCCAGCTCCTCATACACCAAATCTTGGAACAGACCCCTCAGTCTGTCGTTGGTTATTGATTCCTTAATCGCCATCGCCTGCAGGGTGACTGCGCTTTTCATTCCTTCAAGAATGAGGGTGAAGAGGAATTTATCCTCCACATGCTCTGAGGAATCCGGTGTTGGGATCACTTCCGGGTATTTCTCCGGCAGCATCACATTGTACTTGAGAAGCTCCCTTTCCAATAGCTTGGTCTGGGCTTTCATGTTATCAATGCCCTCATTTAAGATCAATTTGAAATCAGCATCATTGGCTAATGACAGAAACAGCTTCGTCAGCTGAATCACCACATATCTGTACGAGAGATGATGCCAGAGATTAAAAATTGTTGTCGAATCGATTCTCTCTGATGTTTGCGCGTGCGGGTTGAAATACTGGGGCGGAAAGTCAACCCAGCCTTTCACCTTCACATAGCGAATAAACTGATCTAGTCTCCGAAATGATCGCTCACTTAACTCCTTAAACAAGCTGAACACATCATCATTGATGTAGCTGTCCCGAAACGAATCAATCAGGATATCAATATCCCGGGCTAGGAACATATGCACTAAGCGAGCGGTCTGGCAGTCTCGCATCGACTCCGGATCAGCCGCCACATTAATATCCGTCAGATTTGGTCTTGGACTTGGAATCGAATACTTATTCAATTCCTTCTCCACCCATTTTACTTCCTTCGTCCAATCATCAACCAGGTGGTTAATGATCAGCTTGAATTCTAAATCATGGACAAAATTAACCATGGTATTGCACTCATCAATAACAATATAGCGGTGCTTCAGCACCCTCCACAGCCGATGCGCTTCTTCTGCCCCTACCTGATCCCGAGCTTTGGCCGCCTTGTCTCTGGTTCGTGTAAAAAGCATCTAAACCCCTTTCCCATCCTCAATCTAGGATTAATATTTCCTAAGGAAAGGGATTGTAACCATTTCCGGTTAATCAAAACTAAGCTTATCCAGGGCGCGGAAATCAATAACCCGCATTGCTTTTTCTACTTCTTCCGGCAGTACTGCCTCAACCTCGTCCACATCCTGCTGGGTAATTCCTAAGAACTCCAGCATTTTCTGATCAACGGAGTACTCATAATCATTTTCTAACAGCGTTTCATAATAACTCATGCTGATCATATCCGCGATGTAATAAAGCGCTACTTCCTGCTTAAAACCATCGCTCTGCCGCGGTTTATGATGGTACATCACCACATGGGCAATATCTTCCGGAAGTTTCCAGCGCCTGCACACCCAGTGCCCCACCACATCGTGGGTTAACCTGCCAAAAACCTTAGCCTCAGCTCTGAGAATCGGAATTTTTTCTTCCACCGCCAAGTTGTGAATCCGGTTTAAGGTAAAGGGCATGCTGTAATCCAAGGCCAGAATCCCAATATCATGGAGCATTCCATAAGTGAGCAGTTTATACTTATCGCACTGCGGGCTGATCCTGCTCGCCTCGCACAACAGCTGGGAAGCAATGGCTGTTCCCAAACAGTGGCGGAGAAACGCATCTCCACTTACGGAAGGCACCGTCTCCCGCTTATTAAACAGCATCTTCACTATCAAGCCCAGAATGATATAGCGCAGCGAATCCATCCCAATCATCAAAACCGCTGTCTCGAGGCTGTCCACCCGGCGGACAATGCCGAAATAACCGGTATTCAGCATATTCAAGATCGTATTAGTCAGCGCCCTGCTTTGGCCGATCGCATCGGTAATCTCCTTGATATTTGCCGACTGGGGACTGCTCAGCTTCTCGATAATCTCCCCCACATAGGGCGGCACATCTGGAAGCTCCCGATCCAGGATTTGAAACAGCACTTCAGACATAATACCCCTCCAATATTAGAGAAAAATATTATCATATTACCTTGAACTTCGGTTACCAAACTGCGAATTCCTTCTTCATTTACTTACTAATTAAAGCTTTTTCACCTTTTAGGCAGGACTACCCTGATCCCACAGGGAACAATAAATGCAGAATCACCCAAAGGAGGTCTGCAAATTGAGAACCAAACAACTCGGCAAGACTGATCTGCAGGTATCGGTAGTCTCATTAGGCACTTGGCCCATGGGTGGAACCACTTACGGCCAGGTTGACGATAACGAATCCATCCGCACCATCAAGGCTGCTCTTGATGCCGGTGTCAACTTAATCGATACCGCTCCCGGCTACGGCAATGGACGGGCTGAAGAGGTTGTCGGCAGAGCGATTAAAGGCCACCGCGACGAAGTGATCATCGCGACCAAGGTCGGAATCGTCCAAACCAAGGACGGCCAGCGGCGCAATCTCAAGCCCGAAAGTATCCGCGTCCAGATCGAAGATTCCCTGCGCCGCCTCGAGGTGGATACGATTGACTTATACCAAATCCACTGGCCGGATCCCCACACTCCTGTGGAAGATTCTATTTACGAGCTGGTTAAACTTAAGGAAGCCGGCAAGTTCAGATACTTAGGCGTTTCCAATTTTGATCCGGAGCTGATGGACCGGGTGATCAAAATCGCCGACCTGGCCAGCCTTCAGCCCCATTACTCCCTCTTAAGAAGAGAAATCGAAGCGGAAATCCTGCCCTACTGCCGCAAGCATCAAATCGGCATTCTCGCTTACGGCTCCTTGGGATCAGGCATTTTAGCGGGCAAATACCGTGGTAAAACAAAGCCTGAGTTCGCTCCCGATGATACCAGGCACCGCTTCTACCGGTTCTTTGAAGAGCCAATGTGGAGCAAAGTAACGGAATTAGTGGAAGTCTTGGCAAAAATCGCGGATAACAGGAACAAACCCATTTCCCACGTGGCCATCAACTGGCTCACCCAGCAGGATGGAGTAACCACAGCCTTGGTTGGAGCGCGGCATCCCGAGCAGATTGTGGAAAACGCGGGAGCCGGAGCATGGACCCTGTCCGAAGAGGAACTTTCGGTCATCGAACAGGCTTATGAACGCATTTTTAATGCCTGACGTAGGAAGACCTGCCCGAACTGCCTCAAACCGGTGACCAATGATGCCATCTACTGCAGTAACTGCGGTAAAAAGCTGCGAGAGTAATCTGTCGTTTAAATTAATTAAGCCGCCTAATTTGTTTAGGCGGCTTAATTTATCTCCTTATTTACTTACCGAACTCTCCCCGGTATTCTTCTAAGACCTTGTAGGCCAGACCAATGTTGAAATCAGGTGTTTCCATATCGTCGCCAACATAGAAGCTTGGGTGCGGCGGCTGGTTGTAAGCCACGTTCTGCCAAGCAATGGCCACCCGGTACTGCCGGTCATGCATAAAGGTGTAAAGCCGGTGCTCGCTTGGATGAGTGGTGAGATAGATTCTCAGCTCCCGGTTATTCTGGGTCCGGAAAATCGCTTCTTCTCTCCAGTCACCAAGGATATCCGCGGTTAAGCTCGGATTACCTTTGGTACCATTGTTAGAATGAGTTCCGGCAAAAGTCACAAGATTAATGGTAGTTTGGTTCTCCCAATCCCATTTATCGATTTTACCCATGCCATTGGTATGATCCAAAAGTTCTCTCAGCAGATCGCCGTCCCACCAGATGGCGTGGTTGGTGGAGTTAGGCGTTCTAGTACTGATAACCTCACCCTTAGCATTAAAGAGGGGACTTCCCGAAGCCCAGGCTTCGTTCCCGTAATGGTTCGGGTCGATATTAATGCTGATCCCCCGGCCCACGTCGTAATTGGTGGGCAGTCCCCACAGGATTTCACCGGTGCGGGCATCTCTTAAGTTGATGCCTGCTGGATTCGGATAAGGCTCATGCACACCGAACACTTCTAAGCCGGGGCGGCTTGGGTCGATATCGGTTACGTGGAGGGCATCGCCATGGCCAAGACCAGTAGAATACAGAAGTGTGCCGTCATGGTCGATCGTGGCTGCGCCGTAGATGATTTCATCCTTGCCGTCACCATCCACATCGGCAATTGACAGCTGGTGGTTGCCCTGCCCCGCTGCTCTTTCTTTGCCGGGATCATTGCTGTCAAAGACCCAAACCGGGACAAACTCACCGTCCTCCCAGTTGTAAGCGGCAATCACCGCCCGGGTGTAGTAACCTCTGGCCATCAACAGGCTTGGTCTCACACCATCAAGATAAGCCACGCCGGCCAAGAAGCGGTCAACCCGGTTACCGTAGCCGTCGCCCCAGGCGCCCACATTGCCCCGCGGCGGATAATAATCAATGGTTGCCAAGGCTTTACCGGTTTCACCGTCAAACATGGTTAGATACTCCGGACCGGCTAAGATATAGCCGGCGCTGTTTCGGTAATCAGCTTCAGGATCACCGATGACATTGCCCAGACCATCTACGGTGCCATCCGCTGTTTTCACAGCCAGTTCCGCTTTGCCGTCGCCATCAAAGTCATACACCATAAACTGGGTGTAGTGGGCACCGGCGCGGATATTTCTGCCCAAATCAATCCGCCACAGTCTGGTTCCGTCAAGCTTATACGCATCGAGATAAACATTGCCGGTGTAGCCGCTGTGGGCGTTATCTTTAGCGTTAGTGGGATCCCACTTCAAAACAATCTCATACTCCCCATCGCCGTCTAAGTCCGCGGCGCTGGCATCATTAGCTGTATAGTGATAACTCACCTGATCAGGGGTTACCCCGCCCGCTGGTGGATCAAGGGGAATGGAGATGTAAGGCACCGGCAGCACTGCCGCAGTTTCCGACTGCTCCACTTCCACACCGTCAATCACCGCTGCTACATAGTACACCGCTGCGTCTGTTCCAACTTCGTCCAAATAATTGGTGCTGGTGACAATCGGTTCGGAGTTAATTTTAACTCCATCGCGGTAGACGTTAAAACCTAAATCAAAGGGATCTGTTCCTAACAGCCGCCAGCTTAAGTACACACCATTGTCAACTTTGATGGCTGTTAAGCCTCGGTTGAGATGAAACTCTAACTGCGGAACTACCTGATCAAGCGCATTATAGGCTGCTTGGCGGAGTTCCCGCGGCTGGTTTTCATCAGCTACAATCTCACCAAGAATGGCTGCTGCTTTTTGATTGCTCTGCACCATCTGGGCTAGGAGCTCAGCAGCTTCCTGCCAATTTCCTGCATCCACTATACCGGCTTCAATCTGACTAAAGATTTCTTCCCCGGTGTAGCCCAGAATCGCTAAACCTCTGACCGCTGCTTTTCTCACTTCGGCATTTTCATCTTTGAGCAGCGGAAAAACTTTTTCACCAAACACCCGCTCATGGTAGTGGGCAGCGCTTAAAAGCTCAACAGCGGTAATCTTACCAACTGCGTCAGCATTGGTTAAAGCATCAAGCAATACCGCTTCAATGTCCCCATCGCTCCAGCCAAGCTCTTTCAGCATATTCACAGCAGTATTCCGCACTGCAGCTTCGCTGGAAAGGAGCAGTTCCGCTAAGACCGGCGCAACTGCATCCTGATGTTTGTCCACGATTTCCTTCAGCACTTCGGCAGCATAGCTGCGGACCCGGTTTTCGGGGTCGCTCTGCATTAACAGCAGATGGGGCACACCTTCCACAGCCTCAAGCTGGCGCAGGACGGTGATACCTCTAAACCGCGCCGACCAGTCGGAGCTGGTTAAGATTTCAGCAGCGATGTGGGGCACTACTTCCGGTCCCATCGCTACCAATTCCTTGGTTGCCGCAGTCGACTTCACAAAGTTGGAACCTGCTAAATCAGTTAATAAGGCCTGCAGGTCGGCTTCCGCCGCGCTGGCAAAGGCGGCAGTTAAACACAAGAGTACTACCAGCAGTTTCACAACAGCTAATCTGCGCATGGAAAACCTCCTATGGTGTTATTGTTCCGCCCAGCACTGTTTCGATCAATCCCGGATTGTAGGTCGGCAGCGGCCGATCCGGACCGATATAGAAACTAGGATGGGGCGGCTGGTTGTAGGCAGTGTTCTGCCAGGCTACTGCCACTCGGTACTGGCGATCATGCATCAGCGTGTGCAGGCGGTGCTCAGTTACATCAGTGGTGGTGTAGATCCTCAGCGCTTGATTGTCGGTGGTGCGGAGAACCACTTCTTCCCGCCAATCGCCAAAGAGATCCGCTGTGAGAGCCGGAGTCGCCTTCGTGCCGTTATTGGAGGCGCAGCCCCTGGCATAGAAAATTTCCCTTACACTTCGCTTTTCCCAATCCCATTTGGAGATGGAAATCCCATCTAACAGTTCCCGCTGCAAATCTCCATCCCACCAGATGGCAAAGTTGATCGACGGTCTGGAAATTGTCAGAGAATCACCGCGGGAAGACCGCACTGTATCCCCTGATGCCCAAGCCTCTGCTCCCGGATAGTTAGGATCGATATCCGCGATTAAGCCCCGGCCCACATCATAATTGGTGGATACTCCCCAAATCAATTCGCCGGTGCGGGCATCTCTTAAGTTAATCCCCGCTGGATGGGGATGGTTTTCATGAACACCGAAAACTTCTAACCCGGGACGGTTAGGATCAAAATCTCCCACATGGAGAGCATCGCCATGGCCGTAGCGGGTGTTGTATAGTGGTGTGCCGTCATCATCAAGCGTCATGGCACCGTAGATGATTTCATCCCGGCCATCTAAATCCACATCAGCAACTGACAGCTGGTGGTTGCCCTGTCCGGCATAGCTGCCATAGCCCGGCTGATTGGAATCAAATACCCAGCGCTTGGTCAGCTCTCCATCCCGCCAATCCCAGGCCACAACCACGGTGCGGGTGTAGTAGCCTCTGGCCATAATCAAGCTGGGCCGCTGGCCGTCAAGGTAAGCCACACCTGCAAGGAACCGATCCACCCGGTTGCCGTAGTTATCTCCCCAGCTCGATACACTGCCCCGGGGCGGCTCATAATCAACAGTCGCTAAAGCAGCTCCGGTTGCACCATCAAAGATGGTTAAATACTCGGGACCGGAGAGGACATAGCCGCTGCGGTTGCGGTAATCAGCGCTGGGATTGCCGATTACCTTACCAGTGCCGTCAACTGTCCCATCGGCAGTTTTAACTGCCACTTCCGCCTTACCGTCGCCATCAAAATCATACACCATAAACTGGGTGTAGTGGGCACCAGCGCGGATATTTCGGCCTAAGTCGATCCGCCACATCAAGGTACCGTCCAGTTTATACGCATCTAAATACACATTGCCTGTATAACCGCTGTGGGCATTATCCTTAGAGTTGGTCGGATCCCACTTTAAGACGATCTCGTATTCCCCGTCACCGTCTAAGTCCGCCGCGCTGGCATCATTAGCGGTATACTCATAGGTTCCATCAGGAGTTCGACCTCCCACCGGACGCTGGAGGGGAATGGTAAGATAGTTCTGCTCCCAGGGAGTTATATTCTCAGCCGCAGTGGTTTCCACACCGTTAACGATCGCGGTGAGAGAATAAACTGCGTCGAGCCTGCCTTCTCTATCTATGTAGTTGGTGCTTTGGGTAATGGGTTCAGAGTTGATCTTTTCCCCATCGCGGTAAAGATTAAAGCCTAAATCATATGGATCGGTGCCTAACAGGCGCCATCCAAGATAAACTCCCTCATCGGTATTCACAGCCACAAATCCCCGGCTGATATGATATTCCATCTGAAAACGAAGTGATTCTAAGCCTTGGTAAGCTGCGTCGCGAAGCTCCTGCGGCTGATGCGGATCCTGGACCACTTCGATCAGTTTCTTGACAGCAGCGTCCTGACTGAGTCCTAAGTGAGCAAGCACCTCCACCGCACGCAGCTGGTCTTCCAAGCTGCCGGTTTCTAACAGCTTTACGGTCGGCTGAATCATGGCATCACTGTCCAATTTCAAACTCAGCATCACCCAGATCGCATCCTGGCGCACATCCCAATCGGGAGCGAGCACCATCGGTTCTAACAGACCGAGCACTACCGACTCAACCCCTGCATCCCCGATTTGCGCTAAGGCTTGGAGGATGCTGACTGCTTCATCCAGCTCCACTTGTTCTACTAATGCCAGCAGCTTCGGCGCTGCGCTTTTCGCTCCGGGTCCAAGCTTAGCCAGCTCAGCCAGGGCAGCTTTTCGCTTGCTGCCGGTATTACTAACCGCTGCATCAGCAAGTTCTGCCGCCAGCTGTGCTTCGGAAATGCCCATCGCCAGCAGGGCTTCCATGGCTGTATCCCGAGCTTGGGAATCAGAGCTCAGGAGATGCTCCACAAACAGCGGCGCTGCGTAGTCCACCTGCTCTTCGCTGAGGTTGCGGGCGGCGGTAATAATAGCGCTTTTAACCGCTGCATCACTGTCATTGATCACAGTCAGCATCGCTTTTACAGCCGCCTCAGTGCCGATCTTGCCCAGCACATAAACAGCCTTCGCCCGATCCCAGGATTCCCGGCTCTGAGTTAACAGCACCCTTAACAAGGGCACTGCCGGCTCGCCTATTTCAATCAGGGTATTTTGGGCAGCGAGCGATTCCCGAAAATTCTGGGAGCGCATTTCCCCGATCAGCTTAGTTCCCCGATCAGCTTAGAAATATCGGCTTGACTGACCCCTGTTTCCGCGGAGGCAGTCATGGGTAAAGCCATAATGAGAATCAGCACTAGCGCTAAGAATATGGATGACTTCCGCATAAGTTCAACTCCCTATCTAATTAATTGGGAGCGGAGATGGATTCATCTCCGCTCGCTCAGCTACCGCCCTAGACTTTCCAGGAAGACCTTAATCGATCCCGGATGGTAAGTCTGGGGTTTCATATCATCACCGACGTAGAAGCTTGGATGGGGCGGCTGATTATAAGCCACGTTCTGCCAAGCAATCGCTACCCGGTACATTGGGTCATGCATTAAGGTGTACAGCCGCGCGTCAGTTAAGTCGGTAGTAGTGTAGATGCGCAGCTCGCTGTCATCGCTGGTGCGCCAGATCACTTCTTCCCGCCAGTCGCCGAATAAATCAGCGGTGAGAGTTGGTGTCGATTTCGAACCGTTGTTGCTGGCAACATCTCTTGGAGCCAGCAGGGTGATAATTCTTTCGTTTTCCCAATCCCATTTAGTGATGTGGGTGCCGTCTAAGAGCTCCCGCTGCAGGTCGCCGTCCCACCAGATTACGAAGTTCATGGCCGGAACGGTGGTGCTGATCTGGTTGCCCTTCACATCGAACATGGGGAAGCGGCTGCCCCAAGCTTCACTGCCCCGATAGCGGGGATCGATATTGGCGGCAACACCGCGGCCGACGTCGTGGTTGCTCGGTTTACCCCAGAGCAGTTCGCCGGTGCGGGCATCCCTTAAGTTCATGCCGGAAGCATGGGGGTAGGGCTCATGCACACCAAATACTTCCAGTCCGACCCGGTCCGGATCATGATCCGCAACATGGAGGGCGTCTCCATGCATGAGACCAGTATTGTATAAGCCGGTGCCATCATGGTCAATGGTAATTGCACCGTAGACAATTTCCTGTTTACCGTCAAAGTCAACGTCTGCCACCGACAAGTTGTGGTTGCCCTGTCCTTCCCAGCTTCTTAACCGTGGATCGGAAGCAGTGTCAAACATCCAAACCTCTTCCAGCTTGCCGTCGACAAGATTGTAGGCAACCAAGACGGTGCGGGTGTAGTAACCCCGGGCCATGATTACGCTTGGACGCACGCCATCCAGATAAGCTATCCCTGCCAGGAAGCGGTCCACCCGGTTGCCGTAACCATCTCCCCAGGAGCTGACATTGCCCCGCGGCGGCTTGTAATCGATGGTATCAATCGCTCTGCCTGTTGCTCCATCAAACACAGTCAGGTACTCAGGACCATCGAGAATTCGGCCGTTTGGTCGGCGCCAATCTTTATTGGGATCACCGATCACATTGCCTTCTCCATCAATGGTTCCATCTGCGGTTTTCATGATGATTTCCGCTCTGCCGTCGTTATCCAAGTCGTAAACCATAAATTGAGTGTAATGAGCGCCAGCGCGGATGTTTTTGCCTAAGTCAATCCGCCACAGCATCTCGCCATCTAAGGTATAGGCATCGATATAGACATTTCCAGTGTAGCCATCATGGGCATTATCCTTACTATTGGACGGATCCCATTTGAGGATAATCTCGTAGCGGCCGTCTCCATCAAGGTCAGCTGCGCTGCCATCATTGGCATGGTAGCGGTAGCGCTCTCCCGCTGGAGTTACACCGTCTTCCGGCCGATTAATAGGAATGCTGAGATAGTTCTGGGCCCAAACTGCTGCTGCTTCCGAAGCTTCAAATTCCCGTCCATTGTAGATAGGTTGTACATAATACTCATCGTTGACAGTGCCTTCTGGGTCCAAATAGTTGGTGCTGGTGGTAATGGGCTCGGCAGTTACTTTTTCACCATTGCGGTAAACATCAAAGCCCAGATCATGAGGTTCGGTACCCAATAAGCGCCAGCTTAAGAAGATACCTTCATCAGTTAAAACTGCCACTAAGCCCCGGTCCAAATGCCACTCGAGCTGCGGCACTAAAGATTCTAACCCGGCCAGCGCCTGCTCAACCACTGCAGCGCTGAATTCCCCGCTGGTCACAATTTCCTGCAGTTTTTCCACTGCCACCGGCTGGGTAATCGCAAGCTGAGTTAAGATCTCTACAGCCAGACTTTGATCCTCTGCTGAATCAGAATTAAGAAGAATCTGAACCGGAGCAGCCATGGCTGGTCCGTCCAGTTTCAAGCGCCGCATACCCCAAATTCCTTCCTGGCGCAGATCAAAATCATCGGATAATAACAATGCCGTCAGCATCCCAACCAGTTCTGGATTATTCGCATCGCCGATCGTAGTCAGCACTTCCAGCAGGCGGAACGATTCAGCGTACTTGTCAGGACTGCTTAAATCAACCAGAGGAATGAGCTCGTCGACCACATGGGAGGCATTAGCTCCCAGCTTGGACAGCTCAGACAAAGCCAAGTCGCGAGCTTGGTTGGAGCCGGTGATAACCACATCCGCCAGTCCCGCTGCGATCTCCGCTTCCGTTACGCCTAAATCCACCAGCAGCTCGCCGGCAAGTGTGCGGACATAGAGCTGGGTATGAACTAAGTAGGCGGTAAGATGATGAGCAGCAGTCTTTTTGCCCGCTTCATCCAGCTTCATAATTGCGTTTACCGTGGAGTTGCGGACGATTTCATCCCGGTCTTCAACCCCAGATACCAGCGCTTCAACTGCTTGGGGAGTAGCGATACTGCCCAAAAGGTTAACCGCTTTAATCCGGTTCATGAAATCAGCGTTGCGGTAGAGCACATCTGCCACGCGGGGAACAGCTTCATCGCCAAGCGCTGCCAGCGCGTTCTGCGCTTTCATTGCTACGCCAAAGTTGCTGGATAAAAAGTCCTTCATCAACGCGTCAAGATCAGCTTCGCTGGCGGCTGCCACTGCGCTCAGCATGCCAAAAGATAAGATAAGTACTAATGCTGCAGTTAATAGTTTTTTGTGTTTCAATGAGCACCCCTCCTAAATTTTTGCAAATTGATCTTCCTGATACTAATTCAATATAAAAGGGCGGATGCCTTTTTCTTTCCTTAAAAAAGTTTTAACTAAACAAGGCAGAGGAGCGGGAAGATCCACGCCTCTGCCTTTCCTTTTAACATTTAACTTTTGTTACAACCACTTGGCTGTAAATATCATCCCACCGCTCTAGCGAGTGAAATCCAGTGCCCGGATCCAGCGCCGCTGCTGTTCCCGCTGCCGCTGCGGCAGTTAAGCCAGATT
>FZPS01000227.1_pt247 | contig 11941 bp, 10 predicted proteins | sample 1817821 | NCBI WGS metagenome assembly FZPS01 (sample SAMEA104158645, study PRJEB21678) | metagenome | place: Germany | collected 2015-04-21 | reverse complement strand
TAAACGTATTTAGGAATTGGGTTTTCTGAAATTCTTACTGTATACTCATAATAACTTTCTTTTGATCTTTTACCAACAAACATTAGTCCAAAGACCTTTAACCCGTGTATTAATGGTGAAAAAACATTTTTATTATAGACAAACATAATCCATGCGATAAAAAACATTATTAAAAATGTTACTGAAAATACATTAGAAAACCCTAATAAATCAAAACGCATTTGCCAAATTAAAACAAACACAAAAGCAAGTCCAGCAATAATAAAATTAATAATAAAAGAAATAATATATCTTTTAGTATTGGTTTTTTTATCTATAATTTCTTGCTCTTCTTTTGAGATCTTCTTCTCAGGTTTGGCTTTCTCTTCTTCAATTAAAAAATCTTCATTTAATTCTTTTTTACTCATTTTTCTTCACCATCTATATAAGACAACTCTTTAATAAGATTTGTTGTATAGTAATAATATTTATGTGGAAATCTTTTCAAAGGGCGTAAAAAATATAATTTATGCTCCTTAACAAAATATCCAACAGGAATATTCATTAGTAAAATATCACCATTTTTAAAATTAATAATTTCTTGTAGTTCTTCTTTATGTTTTTCATTAAAACTTTGATATTTTTTAAAATGAATTCCAATTTGCTTTCTTACACGTTTTTCATGTGGATAATTATTATATACCTCTTCAACGTGTTTATTAATTGTGTTACTATGAAAATCATAATCCTCTTCTTTACTTACAATCACATAAACTAATACTCTACCAGTTCTTCCTAATTTAGGAAGTTTTTTATGAAATTTATAGTAAAAGATTATTTCACTATCTTCATAATGTTTTTCAAAATTTTCTTCTAAATCTTTTAACCAGTTTTTTGTATATAATGTCGCACCTGTTTGGATTAATCCTAAATCTTCATCAAGCATTCTAAAATAGTCGTATTTCATCATTACTTCAACGACTTTACTTCTAAAATAAATTAAAAAGAAAACATATCCTAGTAATAAAACTAAAAAGATTGAATAGCCAATATCTTTATTAAAGAATGGCTGAAATATCAAAAATAGAGCTACACTTAGTGTTAATAAGAAAGAAAAAGAAATAACAAATATAAATTTGTTTTTCTTTTTCTTAATAGTTTCGTATTGATTCATCATGGTTTTAAAACCCACTGAGCAAATAATGTTAATGCTGCAGTTCTTTCTAAAATATCTCCTTCACGGTACCAAGTTCCATTACCATCAGCTCTTGTATTCCATCCTACGAATTCATATTCTAGATCAGGTCTATTTAAGAAATCTGGGAATGTGTTAAAGCCTTCTGATACTCCGTCATAGTTAGTATCATAAATGATTGGTAATCCGTATGTTCTAGTTCTTGCTGAAGGGTTAGATAAAACTCCAGATGTTGGGTAGTTAGCTCTAAATGAAATTGAAATTTTTACCGCATCCCAGTGCGCATATAGTGTAATATCACCAGGAGTTGATGTTGGTAATGTTGTGTGTCCTCTATCACCAGGTTTATATGATTCTTTTGTTCCTTCTGGAGCGCCTGGCCACATATATTCATCATATAAGTACCATGCTTTAAATGTATATCCAGTACGTGTAGGACGGAAAATAACTTTATTTTCTCCAACACGGAAGAACAAATATTTCATTAATTCTGGGTTTGTTGCAGGATCTTGTTGATCTGCTGGATATTCTTCTAATAATTTAAAATCTGTGGGATATGTACCACCATTTGTATCATAATAAACACGGTAGTAACCAACAATCCATTTTGCATATAAGACAACCGATGTTTCACCAACTGTATCAGTTTCAAAGTTCCAAGGATTAGTACTTTGAATATCTTTATACCAACCACCAAATTCATAACCGGGTCTAAGTGGAATTACATCTGGTTCTTGAATTTTTGAGTTTGGTTCAACATGAAACATTGAATCAACTTGGTTATCGTTAGCAAATGTATAAAACATTACAGTAACTGATGTGTCGTGTGTTTTTCTATCACGGCAACCAGAAAGGGCTAAAAATAAACTTGCAATTAATACAAATATCGTTAATCTTTTCATAGCTTATTTTGCCTCCTTTTCCTGTTTTTTATATTCCTTTTTCATTTCTTCAAACTCTTTCTTATTACAGAATACTTGATGACCTGGAGCTATTTCTTGTAAGAAAGGTTTGTCGAAACGATAATCATGCATTCTAGGATTATAATGAATTCTCTTGCGGTCTTTTTCATAATCAGGATCTGGTACAGGAATAGCTGATAATAATGATTTAGTATATGGATGCATTGGGTGTTTGAATAATTCTTCACTTGATGCCATTTCCATAATCTTACCATTAAACATAACTGCAATTCTATCACAGAAGAAACGTACTACTGATAAGTCGTGTGCAATAAATAAGATAGTTAAATCTAGCTTGTTTTTTAACTCTTGTAGTAAGTTAATTACTTGAGCTTGAATTGATACGTCAAGTGCTGAAATAGGTTCGTCAGCGATAATAAAGTTAGGTTGCATGATTAGCGCTCTAGCAACACCAATTCTTTGGCGTTGACCACCACTGAATTCGTGTGGATAACGCATCGCATGATCTCTTGATAATCCTACTAATTCTAATGCTTCTTTTACTTTTTCAGTAATTTCATCATCAGATAGTTCACCTTGAATAATTAATCCTTCACCAATAATTTCTTTAACCGTCATTCTTGGGTTAAGTGATGAAATTGGGTCTTGAAAAATCATTTGCATCTTTTGAGACATTAATAAAGCTTCTTTAGAGTTATTAATGCGTTTAGCATTAGCAATTTTTTCTTTTTCAACTTTAATTTCTTCTCTTGCTTTTTCTTTTAAGATTTTAATTTCTTCTTGATTCTTAGCTTTAGTTTCAGGATCTTCTTCATGACGAGGAAGTTTTGCGATTGCTTCTTTAGCTTCTAATTTAGTTTTTAGAATTTCGGCTTTAATTTTAGCTTTTGATTCTTGTAATTTAGCTTTTAAATCGGCTAAATCTTTTTTAAATTGCTCTTGACATGGAACTTCTAATTTAGCCATATCTTCTTCATGAGCAACTTTTAGGTCATGAATTTGTTTATTTCTAATTTCTTTAAGTTCATGAATTTTAGCTTTTGCTTCTTCTTTAGAGATAATATCATTTTTTCCTTCTTCAATTAAAGGTAAGAAATGATTATCAAGAGCTTTTAAATTTTCAGCATATTCAACTTTTAATTCAGCAATTCTTTGAAGTTTATCTTCCTTAACTAAGGCAGCTGATTCCTTTAATCCTTCTAATTTGTTTTTATATTTCTTCTTTTCAATAGCGATTTCATCTTTATAAAGCTTTTCAACTTGGTTAATTCTTTGTTGTTTAATTTTATCGCTTTCTAAAATGAAATCATATTTAGCTGATTCAACGTCAAATTTGTGAAGTTCATTTCGTTTAAACTTCTCGTTTTTATACGTGTCAAATGGTAATTCAATTTGAGCTTTATCTTTTAGATATTGTTCTTGAAGTAATTGTTCTTGATGTTTTAAATCAGCAATTTTGTGATCTCTTTCTTGATTAATCTCATATGCTTTTAATGCTCTAGGGTCATATTTTATAATATCTAATTTAAGTTTAGCTTTAATTTCTTTGATGCGGTCTAAATGTTCTTGAGTACCAGCACCAATTTGTAGTCCGTTTAATTTTACAGAACCACTAGTTGGTTCATATAACTTAATAATTGTTCGTCCTGTTGTTGTTTTACCACAACCAGATTCACCAACTAAACCAAATACTTCCCTTTTATAGATATCAAATGTAACATCGTCAACTGCAGGAACAATTAATTTTGATCTACCTACACCAACAGTAAAGTGTTTCTTTAAGTTTTTAACTTCTAAAATCTTAGTATTATAATCGATAATACGATTTTTCTTTTGTTGAGTTTTGGCCATTATTTAAGCACCTTCCCTCTTTCTTTTTGTAAGCGGAAAACGGCATCAGGTGGAGTCACTTCTGGTGCATCTGGATGTAATAACCAAGTTGCAGCATAGTGAGTATCACTAACCTTGAAATATGGCGGTTCTTCTTCAAAATCAATTTCTAATGCATATTTATTTCTCGCAGCAAAAGCATCCCCTTTTGGAGGATAAATCATGTTAGGTGGAGTACCATCGATAGCTTCTAATTTTTCAGATGTAGCTAAGTTAGGCATTGATGAAAGTAGGGCCCATGTATATGGGTGTTTTGGATTATAGAAGATTTCTTCTGATGTTCCAATTTCAACAATCTTACCAGCATACATAACTGCAATTCTATCAGCTACGTTAGCTACTACTCCTAAGTCGTGAGTAATAAATATAATTGATAAATCACGCTCTTCTTTAAGTTTTTTAATTAATTCTAATATTTGTCCTTGAATTGTAACGTCTAACGCTGTAGTAGGTTCGTCACAAATTAAGATTTCCGCGTTATTTGCTAGAGCAATAGAAATAACAATACGTTGTCTCATCCCACCAGAGAATTGGAATGGATATTGGTTATATCTTTTCTCTGCAAAAGGAATACCAACTGATTCCATTAATTCAATTGCTCTTTTCTTAGCCATATCGCGTGGCATTTTTAATTTAAATCTTAATGCTTCAGTAATTTGATCTCCAACTCTCATAATTGGGTTAAGTGAACTCATTGGGTCTTGGAAGATCATTGCGATTTTATTCCCTCTAATCTCATGCATTAAGTTTTCAGGGATAGTTAAAATATCTCGACCTTGGAACATAATTGTACCATCTTCATAAATCGAGTTCCCTGCTAAAAGCCCCATAATTGCTTTTGAAGTAACACTCTTACCTGAACCTGATTCACCAACGATAGCTAGTGTTTCACCTTTATATAGGTCAAATGATACTCCTCTAATTGCTTTTAGGATTCCGTATTGAGTTTTAAATGAAATTCTTAAGTCTTTAACTTCAAGTAATTTTTCTTTTCTTTTAGTTTTCATTATTCAACACCTCTCAATGATGGGTTAAATGCATCACGTAACCCGTTACCAAATAAGTTAAACGAAATCATAAGTGTCGCAATGTATAACGATGGGAATAGAATTAAGTGTGGGAAGTCTTTCATGTTGTTTTGTCCTTGTTGAATTAACATACCAACACTTGTTGCGTTTGAGTATTTAATAATATTTAGGAAGGCATACGTTGATTCAGTAAATACGAATCTTGGAATCGATAACGCCATACCTGTAATAATTAACCCTAATGTGTTAGGGAAAATGTGTTTAAACATAATTCTTCTATCAGATGCCCCTAAGGTACGTGCAGCTAAAACATATTCACGGTTTTTGAATCTGTAAAACTGCATTCTTCCTGTACCATATGGCCCAATCCAACCTGTGGCAGTAAACGCAATAACTACTACCCACATGCTTGAACCGAATCTTAATGTAAGTAACATTAACACTGATAAGAATGGAATTGATGTAATAATTTCAACTAAACGGTCAAATAATAAGTCTAAAATTCCACCATAATAACCAACAACGGCACCAATAGTTAATCCGATTGTATAGTTAATAGCTAATACTGATACCGCCATAATTAATGAAATTCGTGCACCTTTCCAAACTTCTAAGAATAAGTCTTCACCATTGTGGTTTGTGCCCCACCAAAAATATGTATCTTCTGGAGTTTGGTCTAATGCTACTTTAAATTGGTCATATCTAACACGATATTCATAACTTATTTCACCAGTAATTGGGTGAATATTAGGAGAAATTTGGATAATGTCAATAATATAGTTTTTGCTTAAATATTCGTCAAATCTTTCTTGACCTAATGTTTTAGTAACTCCCGCCAATGGATCTTCACCAGGATGTGATGCTGACTGGAAATATGTTGCTGGCATGTATGATCTTTCAAAGTTTTTTAACTTATAATCATCTACTACAACAGTAAACTCAGTAACACCATCATATAAATAATCGTTAGTTGGATCATCATCTAACAATTCTTCAGGAAGTCCTGAGATAATAACATCTTTACCAAATTCTGATTTGGCCATGGCAATTAAAAATCTTCTACCACGAGTTACTTTTCTAGTCCCGTCAAAAATACCTAATTTTTCTAAAATTGGCATTTTCGGTGAAATATTATCTAATTTTTGAGCTTCAGATAGATTTTCTTGAGGTAAATTATAGACTTTCATATATGGTCCAAAGATTACGAAAAATAACACGATACAAATAATTACGAACGCTGTAAGTGATGCTCTATTTTTCTTAAATCTATTCCATGAGTCTTGATAATACCCAATTTCTTTAGTTTCAAAAGCTTGGTCTGTAATTCTTTCTCCAGCCGTACGAGAAAGGACTAATTTTGATTTGTCTATATTTTTCATGATTGTATCTTCCCGCTTCCCACTCTAACCCTAGGGTCAAAGAATGTTAAGGATATGTCTGATAAAATCGCTGCAATTAATCCAATAAATTGTGTGAATACTGTTGCCAACATAACCATATTATAGTCACGGCTATTAAACGCAGCTAAGAAAAGACCACCTGTACCGTTAACTCTAAAGATTTGTTCAACAATAACACTACCACTAATAACTCCAATAATACCAATAACCATTCCTGGTAAGAAAGGTGCTATCGCGTTTTTAAGTGCGTGTCTAAATACGGCTTGTCTTCTTGTTAAACCTTTAGATTGTGCTAACAGAATATAGTCTTGAGTTAATTGTTCAGTTAATTCTGCACGAATAGTTCTTGCAGCTCCCGGAATACTAACAATTGTAATTAAAATAATTGGCATGAAATAAGTTGTAATTCCGTACCATTGGCCTTTAATGGCTATCTCGGAGGCGTCGGCAATTTTATAGTCTGGTGCCCACCCAAGGTTATAATAGAATAAATATTGCGCCAATACATAAGTTACGAATGTTGGCACAGAAATAAAGACGATAATCCCAACCGAGATGAGATGGTCTATAAATTTATTCTTATAGAGGGCGGCTATGACCCCGATCACAATGGCTAGTGGAATCGAAATTAAATAAGGTACAATATTTACCTTAACTGTTGCAGGGACTCTGCCAAAGTATACTTTAGAAACGTCTCTACGGTAATCTTTCGAGAACCCAAACGATCCTGTAGTTACAATGTTTTTAATCCATAAACCAAATTGAACTGGGATTGGTTTATTCCATCCTTCTCTTTCAACTAGTTGTTGATAATGTAAATCATCCATACCAAGTTGAGGAATATGGTTATCTGGAATCAATTTAATAAATGTAAAGTATAAAAAGATTCCAATGAAGAACGTAATAATCATTAGTCCCATTCTTTTTAATAGATATTTTAACATAAATTTATCCTCTCCTAATGCTTGTAAAACATGTTGTTAACCAAAAATAAATAGCACAAAAATGCTAGTTATTTTTGGTTAACAAATGTATAAAAATGATACAACAAGCCCAAGTTGAAAAACCTGGGCTTGCTGCCATTTATTTAGTTATGTATCTTTTGATATCTAAACACTTACTCTAATTATTGGAAATCAGGGTCAGTATTTAAGAAACGATATCTGTTAGCTCCCCAACCAAATGCTGTTGAGTAAGCTGGCCATTCGATAGTTACTTTATCAGCATATAAAGTAGCATCTGCTGAACCACCAGTAGGAATGTGTGTAACGTGGTCGTAGAATACTCTTAACAATGCAGTTGCAATTGTCCAACCATCGTTAGTTCCACCTGGGAATCTTTCTTGAGCAGTACCATCATATGGAGTATCGTTAAATGAGAAATAGTATGTAGAGATGTCTTCTACTGTAACTTTTAATGTTCCAGCAGGTTTAACTACAACACCTTCATCGTTAACTTCTTCTTTTAACCAGTTTAACATTTGTAAGTGACCAGTTAAATCGTTCGCTAATAAGTGCTCTTCACCTAATTCTAATAAGTATTCGTAAGTTGCTTGTAATTCAACTTCGATAATTTCAGATACGTAAGGAGCTTCTACTTGTTCGCCTGTTACAGGATCAGTAGTCCATGGTTGAGATAAACCTAAGTCAGCTCCACCTAACATACCACCGTAGAATGAGATTGCTCCCATTTGCCACCAAACTCCGCGTGATCCACCGAATCCGATTCCACCTAAAGTTAAGTCGAAATCCCAAGCAGCTGTTGTTTGAGACCTTTGTTGGCTATCTAAGAATACGTGGTTAATACTTAATCTATCAACTCCGAATAAGTCTTCTAATACAGCTTTAACTCTAGCTCCGTTTGCTTTAGCAATGTCTGAGTCACTAGTGATTAATTTTAATACAACTGGACCAGTGTTTCCTTCAGCAATCCATGCATTGTATGCTTCATCAAATAATGCAAGAGCTTTAGTTGGTTGATATCCGTAAGTTTCTGGATTTATACCCATTGATTGTAATAACTCTAAGTATTGTGGAGTATCAGTGTAGAATCTGTCGTCTTGGATATACATCTTGATATCTGACGGAACAGGAATGAATGATGGAACGTTTGGAATATCGTAGTTAGCGTTATAGTCGATTCTATCGAATCCGTATAATAAAGCTTGACGGAATGTTTTGTTTAACATAATTGGATGTGGTTTGAATGTGCTGTCTGGGTTTCTAGAAGGTGCAGTGTTAATAGTTAAGAACATTGGATATCCAGTAAAGCTACGGTAGATATTTGTTCTTTCTGCGTATTCCTTATAAGTAACAGCGTTTAATCCAATAACGTCAATACGATCTTCTTTGAATAAGTTTAATGCTTCATCTGGTGATGCAACTAAGTTATATTCAATACTCTTATAGTTGATAGTTCCTTTTGCAACATAGTCATAGTTTTTGTTGAAGATAAGTTTTAAATCTTCTGACCATGATTTTAATACGTATGGTCCGTATGACATAAATGGAGATTCAGGAGTACCATAAGTTGATTGACCTTGTGCATTTAATGATTCAGCGTATTTTTCAGGGTGAATTAAGTTAACGTTACCAAATCCAATAGCAGTTGATTGAGTAACTGGTTCAAAGAATGTAACTTGGAATGAATGATCATCAATAATCTTTAATCCAACTTCTTCCCAAGTAACTGTAGCTGGTTCATAGATAATTTTACCTTCTTCATCTCTTATAGGTTGACCTGTATCTGGGTCAAGAACAGCCTTAGTTTGTGTGAAGAATTCATAAGCGTTAACAATTGGATAACCGTTCTCGTTTTCTTCTGTTTTGTACATGATGTTAGCACGGTAGTTATTTTGTTCTTTGCTTAAGTATTGTTGGATAGTGTAGATGAATGTGTGAGCGTTAACAGGTGTACCATCTTGGAATACTAAGTCATCTCTTAATTTGTAAGTCCATTGATCAGATGTGTTAGTGTTTGCTGCAATACGGTCATAATTTCCGTTTTCATCTAACATTTGATCTCCATCTCTGTTTCTTGGATATTCAGCTGCTCCAACTAAAATATAGTGGTAGTCTAATGCTTCAACTGAGAATTCTCCAGCCTTAATCTTAGAGAAATCGCCAGGTGCATCAGCAACGCCTTTAGCAATTGCATTGTCCCAGTCTACTTCTGTAGAGAACATTGGAGTAACCATGTTAGAAATTAAGCTATCTTCTAAACTGTTTTCATAAGTTAATGGGTTAAGAATCATTCTCGCTTGTTTTGTAATTGATGAGCGGTATGTTTCTTCTGCTGACCAGTTTACTGCAACTGAGTCAGTTGGTTCCCAATATGCGTGTAAAGTAACACTCTTGTTAGCTACTAGAGGGAATTTAACTGCTTCTGGTTCTAACCAAGTTAAACCTCTCTTAGTAGTAAACCATCCACCAAATCTAAATCCTTCTCTAGTTGGTGCTGCAGGTTCAGCAACTTGTGCTCCAGGTTCTACTGTTTGAGAAGCTACTGTAGCTGCAGTTTTAGTATTAAATGACACTACTACTTGTCTTGTCCATTTTGCGAAAACTTTTACATCAGCAGTAATTGGTTTACTGAAATCAAATTCTGTAGATCCATTAGCTTCTGTAACCCAGCCTTCAAATGACCAAGAGCCTTCAGCGTCTGCTTCACGTGTAGGATCAGCAGGACGTTCAGCTAATTTTCCTTTTTCAACTTGTTGAGCTTCAACAGCGCTTCCACCTTGTGAGTCAAAAGTAACTGTGAATAAAGTTTTTTGACAAGAAGCTAAAAGGATAATTGCTAAGAACGCTAAAATAAATGTTGTAATTCTTTTCATTTTTTCCTCTCCTTTTTCTTAAAACTAATAATTAGTTTTTATGAGTTTACTACAAAAATCGCAAATAGTCAACCACTTTCACTCATTTTGAGGCTTTTTTAAGTAGTTTTTTTGTATTTTTTTAATGAAAGCCTTTTCATTTTTCGTCGACTGTTTTTTTGCGTTATTTCGTAGATTTTTATATTAAAACACCGAACGACTTAATTAAGGTAAATCGTGTCTGTTTAATATCTCTAATAGAGTTGCTTCATTATATAGTGATAAAACTTCAATAGCGTAATCAGGTGTAATACCATTTTCGTTATTTACATATTCAAATGGATTTTCTGGATTACCCGTTGCAATTCTCATTCCGTTCATTGAGTTAGAACTCATTGTAAATGCACTTCCGTTAGGTAATAAAATTGGAGTAATTGAACTAGTTCCTCCACCAGATGTTAATCCAATAACTGGTCCTAAGTTATTTTCTTTGAAAATAGTAGCCATATTGTTGCCAGCACTAAATGTTACGTTTGAAATTAATAATGACCATTTAATACCAGCACGGAATTCACTATTGTTAATTTGGATATATGAAGTTCCTTTTGAGCCTGTTCCAGCATTAATACGAGTAGTTCTAAATGGTTGATCAGTGATAAATCCGATAACTCTATATAATGCCCCAACGTTTCCACCGGTGTTATAAGAAATATCAAGTGTAACATGAGTAATTCCAGGAGCTTCTGCAAACATTCTGTCTAATGCAAATTCCATATAAACTGCGCTATCTCCTCTAATTAATGAGTCAACGTCAGTTCCAATTGCCCAAGATGTATCAGTTTCTGCTGGAATTTTATCAGTAATTCCAATGTATAAAACATTGTAATCTAAATCAAATTCAACTAAAGCCATATACTCAACACCGTTAACCGTCTTGAAGTAACGATTTGGTAATATGTTTTCGGGATCTACAACTTCATTGAAACCATCAGCAATTAATAAATTTCTATATTCAACTACTTGTGTTTAAGCAGCACCTTTAATAATAGCTTCCATTGTGTTATTTGTTGTAGAGCTATTGTTATAGAAGAAAAATCTAGTTCCTGTAGTTGCGGGTAATAAGTTAACATTAGTTTTCATAATTTTTTGAACAATAGCATTGTCGAAAGTTGCACTTTCATATAAATCGCTTGTTGCAAATTCATCTAAAGTTAATACCGCATGCGTCTTAGCTTCTAATTCACCATTTAAAAACCAGTAATCAGGTCTTAATTCTTCTGATCCCCATTTAAGCTCAATAGCATCGCCAACAGCCAATGAATTTTGATACCAGTTGTTAACTCTTGGTCCTAATGCACCTAAGCTTACTTTAAATCCTGGGTAGTCAAATTTATTGTAATGCGATGGGTGACAGTAGCTTGTATGAAGTTCATCAATAACCTTAAGTAATAGGTTAGCTAAATCATTTTCATCAATTAAGTATGTAGACCTAATAATTCCTAAAGTCTTTTTACCAAAAGAAACTTTTTCTCCGTATGCACCAAAATAAGTAGCAACTTCTTTTGTTTCATCACTTAATAAAATAAATGGCAAATTAAATTTATTAATAAAACGCTCATGACTTTTAGCACCGTCTGGACTAATTCCAATTAACACTACATTTTTACTTTTAATTTCATGAAAATTATCTCTAAAATCACAAGCTTGTTTAG
>FZPS01000094.1_pt377 | contig 11942 bp, 13 predicted proteins | sample 1817821 | NCBI WGS metagenome assembly FZPS01 (sample SAMEA104158645, study PRJEB21678) | metagenome | place: Germany | collected 2015-04-21 | reverse complement strand
CTCGGCTTCCTCCAGACCCCACTGTTGCCAGTGGCGCCCTTGCCTGCTGGTTACCTTCCCGCTGGTTGGGCGGTAGGGTTTCTCTCAACCCATCGGCTCGGTAGACATGCCGGGCACACAAAAAGCGCAGGTCAAGCCTGCGCCACAGAACACATCACCTCACTTTCACCCATTGCTGTGCAGCTTCACGATTTGCCTGCACGCTTCCACAAAGATCCCCACATCTACCGAATAAGAGATGTACTGCACACCTGCATCCTTCCACCTTTGAATGGCTTCCGGTTGGTCGACAAACGTCCCCACCACAATGCCCGCGCAGCGTGCTTTCTCTACAATGAACTGCATCTGTTCCACGACTTTGGGGTGTGATGTCTCCCCTGGCATACCTAAGGATTGGGACAGATCGTAGGGACCGATAAACAAAATGTCAATGTCGGGCACTTGGAGGATGCTGTCGATATTGTCAATAGCTTCGGTCCCTTCCAGCTGGAGAATAACGAAGGTGTCGCTGGCTGCCTGAAAATAGGCATTCCTCTCCAGCGCCGAATACTGCGCTGCCCTCACGAACCGGCAGACTCCACGCTCACCTTTGGGGTAGAATTTGGCCTTGCGAATCGCAGCTTGGGCCTCCTGGGCAGTCTGCACTTGGGGAATTTGGACCCCGAAGGCACCAATATCCAGGGCCTTCCCGATGCTGCTTGCGCTGTCATCCTGCACACGGATGATCGGAAGCGCACCGGCCACTAAAGCAGCTCGCACGTTATTCTGCATGTTCTCGATACTGACTGGACCGTGCTCCGTGTCCAAAATGACGAAGTCAAACCCGGCGTAGCCTGCCGCTTCTACAAAGGCTGGATCCCCTGTCTTCATGAACGGGCCGATTACAGAGTCTCCTTCCGCTAGACGGCGGCGAAAATCCGCCAACAGCGAACTCATGACCACTTCAACTCCTTATTGAGCCGTATGTTTATTAGCGCAAGAACTTCCCCTTCAGGAACTGCAGCGATTCTTTTACATCCTGGTCCAGTTGGTCCGGTGTGGCGCCGTTACTTAAGTCACGCCACACTTTGATATCTTCGCCAATCTTGCCGCCCATGGTGACAAATGGCTCCATCACCACAGCGCCCTGGTAGTCAATATCCCGCAGCGCCTGGCCAATTTCAGCCCACGGCAGATGGCCTTTTCCCGGTACCTTGCGGTTGTTTTCTCCGACATGCAGGTGCCCTAAGAACTCTCCGGCAGTGCGGATGGCATCACCGATATTATCTTCTTCGATGTTCATGTGGAATGTATCCAGCAGCACCTTCACATTAGGACTACCAACATCCTTGCAGTATTCCACCGCCTCGGCACTCGTATTTAATATGAAGGTTTCGAAACGATTTACCACTTCCAAGCAGTAATCAATACCCAGGGATTCAGCCACCTTAGCCGCGGATCTGACTCCCTCTACCCCCCGCTCCCAGGCTGCCTCTTTATCCACATCGGAAAAATCGCACGGCCAATGGGAGTACAAAACGCCCGCCAGGACTCGCGAATCTAGTTTGTCCATGGCCTGCATGATTTCCGTTACCCATTTCAGACCGGCCCTTCTCACGCTCGGATCGGGTGATGCAATATCTTTGTCTCTAGGCAGCCCAGTGTTGGAAGTGATCTCAATCCCCAGGTCCTTCGTTAGGGCACGCAGTTCTCTGAGGTCGCTGTCGGACATGTTCAGCAGCTCGCCCGCAGACACCTCCAGAACGTCAAAACCTAAGCGGTGCACCCGTTCGGCAAAGTGGAGGTAATCGCCTTTCCACTCCTTGGTCCAGTAGGCAAAAAACACACCGAATTTCACCAGTATACCTCCCCATCTCCCGGCTAAATGTTGATCCGAACGTGCTTAATCTTCATGTATTCGTCGATGGCATGGTGCGACAGCTCGATTCCCAGACCGCTGTCTTTCCACCCGCCGTAAGGCGCCTGCACGCTGGCTGCGGCAGTGTTATTGATGCAGACGGTGCCGAAGTCAAGCCTCTGAGCGAGGATGTTGACGGTGTTTAGATCGTTTGTGTAGGCATAGGCAACCAGGCCGTACTTAGTGGCGTTGGCCAGTTCTACTGCTTCGTCTAGAGTGCTGAATGAGTTGATTACAACGGCAGGGCCAAAGGTTTCTTCCTGCATGATCAAGGCATCACTAGGCGCATCCACCAGCACGGTGGGCTCGAAGAAGAATCCCTTCTCATACTGGGGACCTTCCGGACGCTTGCCACCACACAGCAGCTTGCTGCCTTTTGCCACAGCATCGTCAACGTGCCGCACGGTCCGCTCAATTCCCGCTGCATTAACCATCGGACCCAAATCAATGCTCGGGTTTGCCAGGCCATCGCCCATCCGCAGCTTCTGAGTTTCTTCCACGAAGCGCTCCACAAAGGCCTCTTTGATCGACTCATGCACAAAGATGCGGTTCACCGCGTTGCAGATCTGCCCCATATTGCGGAAAGAGCGCCGCACACCTTCTTTGACTGCCTGTTCCAGGTCCACATCGGCGAAGACCAAGTAGGGAGAATGACCGCCTAGTTCCAGAGAGACTTTCTTCAGGTCTTTCCCTGCCAGGCTGGCCACATGCTTACCAACTGCAGTGGACCCAGTAATGGCTACTTTCTTAGTGATGGGATGCTCGACGAGAGGTGTCCCGAGGGTGCTGCCGCCACCCGTTACAATGTTGACAACTCCTGCTGGGAACCCGGCATCGAGGAAACACTGTACGAACTCGATAGACGACAGCGGTGTCTCTGTGGCGGGTTTGGCCACCACTGTACAGCCAGCGGCTAAGGCCGGTCCAAGTTTCCAGGCGAGGAGGGAAACGGGATAGTTCCACGGAGTAATGGCCACACAGACCCCCACAGGATACTTAACCACTAAGCTGTAGGCATTCTGGGCTCCGGTGGGAATGATTTCGCCTCTGATGCGGATGATCTCTTCCGCAAAAAACTCCAAAGTCCCCGCGGCATCAAGGATTTCCTTGACTGCATCGTTGAGCGGTTTGCCCTGTTCTAACGTCAGTGTTGTGCCAATCGCCTGCGCACGCTCCCTCACCAGACCGGCTGCATCCCGCATCAACTTGGCGCGCTTTTGCGCGGGCATTTCCGCCCAGATCGGGAATGCCTGCTCCGCTGCCTTAAGAGCGAGATCGGCATCAGCTGCAGTGCCGTCAGGCACGCTGCCGATCACTTCACCCGTCGCGGGATTGACGACGTCAAACCGCCTCCCCTCTACTGCCTCCACTGATTGGCCGCCTATGATCTGCTGATAGTCTCTCATTACTTCTTCCTCCTAGTTGTTGTGACTGTCCTTGGCCAAATCCGCGAGAGCCTCCAGTCAGCTTAGCGCTTGTTCAATATCGGCCAGCATCTCTGGTGTCAGCTCCCACTCCAGGGAAGCGACATTCTGCTCGACTTCCGCTTCGGTTATGGGTGCGGCAATGATTGTGCTGATGGCTTGTTTGGCGATAAGCCAATTGAGGGCCATCTGAGCCATGGGCCGATTGTACTTCTCGGCAACCGCCTGCAGCTTCTTTGCCGTCCGCAGATTGCGCTCGAGCCGTTCCCCTTGGAGCTGTGGGTTAGGCAGGCGTGCATCGCGGTCTACCAGCTTGTCACGTTCAAAGTTGCCGGCCAAAAGCCCCTGCAGCAGAGGGCTGTATGGAATTACTCCGATTTGGTGCTTCTCACAGAACGGCAGAATCTCGTCCTCCGTGCGATACACCAGAGGTAGTTCGTGATAGCGATCAGAATTCCTGTCAATCATGTTATAGAGCACCTGATTGCTGGCCACTTCACCGCACTGCATCGCCTGCTCCAACAGGATCTGGGAGAAATTCGAAACACCAATATGCCGGATCTTGCCCTTTTCCTTTGCTTCATTCAGAGCTTCATATGTTTCTGAGAGAGGTGTGTTTATGTCATGCCAGTGCAGCTGCATGAGATCGATGTAGTCTGTGTCCAGCCTTCTCAAGCTGTCATCGATTTCCTGGAGTACGCTTGCCTTGCTGAGGTCCCGCCACACACGCGTTCTGGATTCATCCCACTTCAGCCCGCACTTGCTGGCGATGTAGACTTTATCACGCTTGCCTTTGAGGGCCCTACCCAGCACTACCTCCGCATGGTTGAACCCGTAGATGGGCGCAACATCAAAGAAGTTGATCCCGCAGTCCACAGCTTTGTTGATCACGCGAATGGAGTTCTCGTCGCTTGCGCCGGTCCAGTCGTTTCCCACCGGCCAGCAGCCAAAGCCAATCACAGATACTTCCATCTCGGTTTTTCCCAGCTTGCGATACAGCATGTCTCATCCTCCTCCTGTTATCTAGAATACTGGGCTAAAGTACCCCTACTTGATAGCCCCCATAGTCAAGCCGCGTACAAGGTTCTTCTGGAGCGCAATGGTGAACAGCACCATGGGCAGCATGATCACAATGCCAGCCGCGGCCATGTGGCCCCACATAATTCCTGTTTCCCGAATGAACCCTGTTACAGCCACGGGCATGGTCTGAGCCTTAGTGGCTGTGAGAATCAGCGCGAACAGAAACTCGTTCCATGAGAAAATGAAACAGAAAATCGCGGTGGTGGCCAGTCCTGGAGCGATTAAGGGAAGGCAGATCTGCCAGAATAACCGATACCGTGAACAGCCGTCAACCATGGCGCTTTCTTCTATTTCCACGGGTATCTCCATAAAGAAGCCCCGCAAGAGCCACACAGCAAACGGCAGATTAAGGGTACTGTATGTGATAAACAGCCCCAGACGGGTATCCAAAAGGCCTAAATTGCGCAGCAAAATGAATATCGGGATGATGGCAGCGATGGGCGGCGTCATGCGGATTGATAGGATCCAGAACGCCAGGTCCTTAGAGCGCTTCGCCCGAAATCTTGCGAGGCTGTAAGCTGCCATGGAACCTACGACCACAGCCAAGAGGGTGCTGGAACTTGCCACAAGTAGGCTGTTAACCAAATACCTTTCAAAGGGCCAGTTACTGAAGATCTCCCGGTAGTTGCTGAGCACCGGCTTAAACACCCATTTAGGTGGATAGCGGAAGGCATCAACTTGAGACTTAATGGAGGTCAAGAACAGCATCAGAACCGGAAAGATGACGATCAGCAGAATTAACGTGATGGCCAGCGCAACAAGGATGTCTTTGCCTTTTTTTCTGACTTTCGGATGAATGTTCAACACTGGCTTACACCCCTTCTTCTCTCGCAAGGAACCGGATCAGAATCTGACTAACTAGCACGACGATTACCAGCATGACATATGACATCGCGGCCGCATAGCCCATGTGGAAGAACTTAAAACCTGTACGGTAGATGTGGAAACTCAGTACTTCCGTGGTCATGCCAGGGCCGCCGCCTGTTAGGACGAAGATCAGGTCAAACGACTTAAAAGCGTCCATGAGGCGAATCAGGACCGCGACCAACATGGTCGGCCGCAGCAGGGGAAGTGTTATGTAGCGCACCATCTGCAGTCCTGAGGCACCGTCAATGGAAGCAGCCTCAAAGGGCTCATCTGGTAGAGCTTGCAGTCCAGCCAGCATTACCAGCGCCATAAAAGGAGTCCACTGCCAGATATCAGCGAACATTACGGCATACATGGCGAGATGCCTGTCGCCAAGCCAGTTGAACGGGCCCAAACCAAGGAAACTCAAAAGGTAGTTTGCCATTCCCAGTTCGGGGTTGTACATGAAGCGCCAGATCAAACCCACAACTACAGGCGTCATCATGGTGGGGAGAATGAGAATAGTGCGGATGAGTCCAGCTTGGCGCAGAGGCCGATTGAGAAGCAGCGCTATACCAAACCCGAGCACAAACTCAAGCAGTACGACGCCGAAGACGTAAACCATCGTCACCCGGAACGACGTATGGAAGAACGTATCAAACCGCAGTATAGTGCGGAAATTGTCTATTCCAACAAACTTCCACGGCGCCCAAGAACCCAGATTCCAGTCATGGAAGGCCAGCGTGAGGGAATAGAACAACGGGAAAATGCTTATGGAGAGAAGAATTATTACGGCCGGGGCTAGAAAAACAAGCCTTGCCTGCTTTTCGAAAAACCTGTGCAGAGAGTTGGCTACTGCTTTCAACTTAAGCATCCTCCTGACCTAAACAAGATAGTTCAGGAGGGGGATTGAACCCCTCCCGAATCATTATGGTCATCGACTACCGCAAGAATCCGGCGCGGCGCAGAATCATCTCCAGACGCTGGTTAGCTTCCTTCATGGCTTGTTCTGCTGTCTTCTCTCCGGACATAGCTTCAGACAGAGCTACTTCGATCGCATCGGCCATTTCTGAGTAAGGAGGAATGTTGGGACGGGCCTTAGCAACATCGAGAGACGGAATCATGGCTTCGTATTCGATGTAGATGGCGCTGAGTTCAGGATCAGACAGGGAAGAACGTCTCGAACCTGCACCGGTATACGCCAGCTTCTTCTCCATCTCAGGTGAAGTTGCCCAGACGATGAATTCCCACGCTGCATCCTTGTTCGGTGCATCTGTTGGGATCATGAGGCTCCAGCCGCCGAAGGTAGGTGCACGGCGTACTGAACCGTCTTCCTGCCTTACACCAGGCACCATAGCGAAGTTCCAGTTGCCCACGATGCGGGAGGTCTCAGGATTGACGAACTGGGGCGCAGCATTCTGCCACTGAATGGTGACCGCAGATTTGCCTTGTGCAAAGGCAGCAGCGTTTTCATCCCAGTCATAAGACAGCACACCCACGGGGCAGAATGGGATCAGGCTCTTGAGATACTCTGTTGCAGCAATTGCTTCAGGCGAATCTAGAGTTGGCCTGTAGTTCTCATCATACCAGTCTCCGCCCATCGACCAGATGATGTTGTCCCAGGTACACTGCAGCTGGACACCGCGGCGGCCCATGAAGGAGAACCCGTGAATGCCGTTGTCCCGTTCTTTTTCATCCAGGAACTTCACGACTTCATACAGTTCATCCCATGTTTCGGGAACTTCGAGGCCGTATTTCTCGAACAGATCTGTGCGATAGTACAAGCCGAAGACTGCTTGGATGAATGGAAGTCCGAATACTTTCCCCTCCCACATGCCTTGGCCTTCCAGCACCAGTGGGAAGAAGTCATCGATGGCTAACACTTCTGGATTGGTCTTTGCAATAAAGTCTTCCACAGGAATGGTCCAGCCTTGGCCCGCATATTGTCCTACCCACACGCAGTCCACGTGGACTACGTCATAGGCGCCGGTCCGCTGTGCCAACGCTACAGCTTGCTGCTCCTGCAGGTTTGGATAGGGCAGAATAGCCAGGTTAACCTTGATACCTGTCAGTTCTTCGAATTCTGGGAGCAGTTTCATCAATCCATCGGAGCGGGGTTCGGCTACCAAAGCGACGTTGATCTCTGTTCCGGCAAATGGCTTCTCGCTATAGGTGGCGAATGTGTAAGCAAAGCCGAGACCACTCAAACTCAACACCAATACCAGACTGAGCAACCCTACGATCAAGTTTCTTCTCAACACTACTACCCCCTCATTCTTTTTGTCGTCTTCCAAAGGCGCGCTAACGACTACTGTCTTTCCCGATCTTCGGTCTCTCACTCCTTTCATCATGGATTGGCACAGCATGTGTAAAGGGCAGAGAAAAACGCTAAGTTGTGCAGTGGTCATTAGTGCTGCAGAGCTGCGGATAGTAGTGTATACAGTGCTTAATCCTGCTTATTCAGTACCCAAACATACTCCATGGGTTCGGGCGATTCGTTGAAGGTAACATGATATTTCCCCGGTTCGACCCAAAAGGCGTCGCCTTCCCTGACAGTAAAGCGCTCTCCATCAACTTCCATGATGCCTGTACCTCTAGTGATGTAGTAAATCTCCTCATATTCTGCATGGGCATGGCCACCTGTGCGGCAGCCAGGATAAATCACTGTTTTACCAAAGGTTAGGCTTTTGGTACCGCTGTTCGAGCTGTCTACCAGAATGAACGAGTCCCGCAGAACGTTGCTCTCGAGTTTGGCTCCTTTGCGGAACGACCGCTCACTGGTGTCAGGTGCTACGTTACTGCTGTTGAATACATTAATGGCCACATTAACGCCTCCTAGATATTCTTAATCTGCCCGATGGTGCAGGCTTGCTTAATGCTGGGAGAATCTCTTAATCTAACTCGGTCATCCGGACAAAGAAGGGCTGTAACTGGTCATGCAGATCTTTGAAAAGCTCATAATACTGCTGGTACTTTTGGTGAGTCTCCAGATCAGGCTCCATTCTTGCGCCTACTTTCACAATCTTGTCCACCGCAGAAACCGCATCGTGATAGATCCCCGCTCCGATACCCGCCAGAATTGCTGCACCCAGGAGACCACCCTCGAAGTTTTCCAGTGTTACGACTGGGTGTCCGTAGACGTTGGCCTTAATGCTGCGCCAGACCTCACTCTGGGCACCGCCTGCTATGGCCCTGATTTCGTCCACCCTGATGCCTTTGGCCTTGATCAAATCCAGGCTCTGCTTGAGGTCAAAAGTGACACCTTCCATAATCGCCCGGGCACAGTGTCCGATGCCGTGAGTATAGCGAAAGCCGAAAAACACGCCACTGCTGTGGCTTGAGCCAAGTGTCCTCTCTCCCAAAAGGTACGGGAAGAACATGAGTTTCTCCGAACCAGGCTCCACATCTGCCGCCAGCTCGCTCAACACTGCGTATGGGGACATCCCCCTCGCCCTTGCCTCCCGAACTTGCTCTGGGGCGAAGACATCTTTGAACCAGCGCAGGCTGCCGCCGCCAGCGTCTAAGATTCCAAAAGCTATCCAGCCATCAGTGCCCACTGAGTGGAGGTGCATGAGACGTTTATCGTAAAGGGGTTCGGGTACATAGACCGAAATGTCCGCGGCGGTACCAGTAATATCGCAGGCTCTACCCTCGGTCACAAGTCCGGCACCAAGCAAAATGCACATCATATCGCCGCCGCCGTTAACCACTAGCGTGCCTTCCTTCAGCCCGGTGCTGGCTGCTGCCGCTTTGGACACTTTCCCCACCACATGCTGCGCCGGGAAAATATCGGGCAGTTTCGCTATGTCAACTCCGAGCAGTTCACAAAGCTCTGGCGACCATGTCTTTTTGTGGGCGTCAAACAAGTACGTTCCCGACGCCTCAGAGTAATCGGTGGCCACTGCGCCGGTGAGCATGTAGTTAATGAATCCGCTGCACGAGAGGTATTTCCAAGTATTCCGGTATTGATCCGGCAGGTTGTCTTTCAACCAGCGGATTTTTGGCCCAGTCCAAGATGGCACTAAAGCATTGCCGGTCTGCCTGACAAGCTCCATCTCGTCGTATTCAGTGTTCAGCTGGTCACAAATATCGGCAGAGCGTTTGTCACACCACAGCAGGGCGGCAGAACTCAACAGCTCACCGCTTCCGCTGATGGGGACAGCAGCATGCATCTGCGCGGCCGCACCGACTGCTGCAATCTGATCGGGGTCACACCTCGACTGCTCAATCACAGCGCGAATGTTTCTTACAGTCGCCTTCCACCAGTCCATGGGGTCTTGTTCGGCCCAACCTGGATTGGGGCAGCTCAGACTGTGTTCGGTCGATGCAGTAGCCACCACTTCGCCGTTGTCCTTCAACAGACACGCTCGACTGCTTTCTGTGCCAATGTCGATTGCCAACAGCAGCGGAACCTTTGGCATCTTTCGGCCTCCCCTCAGAATCTCGCCATCGTCCGTTCTGGTCTGCCGTGCAGTACTACTGAGTATTGATACTTATCGCCGCGGGATGCCGCGGTAACGAGTTCAAACGGAATGTCACTATCGTCGTACGTAACACGCCTAATACACAACAGGGCGCTGCCCGCAGGTATCCTCAGGAGTTCTGCTTCCCGCTTGTTTGCCTGCCTGGCTTCCAAGAATTCATCCGCCCGAGCAATCTTGATATTATAGCGGCTCTCTAAAACTGCGTAGAGGGACTCCTCTGAACCGAAGCCTTCTTCCAGCATCCCTGGCACAAGGCTTGACCTGATGTAATTAGTCATGATACACATGGGCTCGCCATCCGCATACCGCAGCCGCCAAATTTTGAGCACTCTGTCATTGTCCCCCAGCTGCAGAGCCTTCGAGACGAACGCGGGCGGGTCCACCGCTGAAATCTTCAGCTGTTTGGTGCTGATCTGCATCTGCATGTCCCGCATCGTCTCCGCCCAGCTGCTCACATAGTTGAGCTGTTGGGTGTACTTCTTCTCGATTACGAAGGTGCCCAACCCGCGCTTCTTGACGAGGATGCCTTCCTGCACTAGTTCATCAACGGCACGGCGGATAGTGATGCGGCTCACTTTAAACCGGTCTTCCAGTTCCTGCTCAGATGGGACACAGTCTCCCGGTTTGAAAATACCCTGTTCAATCATTTCTTTCAGGGCCCAATATACTTGATAATATAGAGGAATTGCCTTGTTTTTGACCAACATAAACATGCTCACACTTTCGAATAACTAGGATGGAAAGACATTATAATGTCTTGATTTGATAATATCATTCTCTGCGTGGAATGAAATTCCTCCTGTGTTTGCAATTTTTCCGCGAATCTTTTTGCCGTTCCATAATGGACTGGACAAAAAGGGGCGCGTTCGACTTTGTTTATTTTTGTTACAAATTTGCCGAAGGGAGGAAGGTAATCCAAAGAGTTTCGAGAACCACAATAATGGGCTGTGTACAATCAATTTCTAAAATTACACCTAAGGAGGCAGTCAAATATGCAGAACAAACTGTATGTGTATGAGAAGGCATTAGAGAGCAGGGTCGTCGCTATCATGCGGAAGTTTGATGTCACGAAGGTAGTTCCTTTAGCCCGGGCTCTCTACGAAGGCGGAATCAGGGCAATGGAAGTCACCATGGACACGGTCGGTGCGACTGGTGCCATCACAGCGATTAGGAATGAACTGGGAGACAAAATTGCGGTTGGTGCTGGAACAGTGCTCGACGGTGAGATTGCCCGCATCGCGATTCTGGCTGGTGCGCAGTTTCTAGTAACCCCAAACCTCAACCTCGATGTGGTCACAGTGGGCAATCGCTACGGGGTTCCAGCGATGCCTGGTGTCATGACTCCCACCGAAATCCAGCAGGCCTGTGCAGCAGGGGTAGATATCGTGAAGGTGTTCCCCGCAGGCGTCCTGGGTCCAGCTTTCATCAAGAGTATCAAAGGTCCCTTGAGTCATGTGGCAGTCATGGCCACCGGAGGCATCAGCGTCGACAATGCCGCAGACTTCCGCAAGGTCGGCGCAGACCTCCTAGGCGTTGGCGGGAACTTGGTGAGCGCCAAATTGGTGGCAGAAAACCGCTTCGATGAAATCACAGCATATGCCAAGCAGCTTGTTGAAACCGCAAGATAGGATCGCTGCAGGCAGGAGGAATTACCCTATGCGAAAAGTCTTAGTAACAGCTCGCTCCTTTGGAAAGATCTCCGATACTCCTTTTCAGATCCTCAAAGATGCGGGCTTTGAGGTGGTCACCCACCCGCGCCGCGGTCCGCTGGATAAAGAGGAGATGATTCCCCTCATTAAGGATGTGGAAGGGGTAATTGTGGGAACCGACGTCGTTGACGATGAAGTGCTGGCCCACGGCAAATGCCTCAAGGTTGTCGCGAAACACGGTGTGGGCGTAGATAATATTGACCTGGACGCAGCGCGCAGGCGGAACATCGTCGTAACGAATACTCCTGGTGCCAACAGCCTTGCTGTGGCCGAAATGGCCCTCTGCATGATGCTGGCCATCAGCAGGAACATGGTGGAGGGCGATCGCAGAGTGCGCAGCGGGCAGTGGGGTACCATCACTGGCTGCCAGCTCACCGGAAAAAGGGTCGGTATTGTGGGCTTTGGGGCCATCGGGCGCTGCTTGGCCCGCCTGCTGAAGGGCTTTGACTGCCAAATCACCGCCTATGATCCGTACATCAATGCCCAGGTAGCCGCTGAGCTG
>FZPS01000063.1_pt1218 | contig 11942 bp, 11 predicted proteins | sample 1817821 | NCBI WGS metagenome assembly FZPS01 (sample SAMEA104158645, study PRJEB21678) | metagenome | place: Germany | collected 2015-04-21 | reverse complement strand
AACCTTTAATAGAACTAGAGTAGAATGTAAATTTTCTTACTCCTCTTATATTGGTATTACCTTTTTAAAGTGGTCGGCTCCAACATTCCCTCTTTGTTCTTTATACTCTACAAATATTAAAAAAGAACAATAAAAAAGACATCTTTAAGTGTCCAATATCTATATAAAAAATACTAATCTTTTCAACATATCTATTTCTTTTTCTTTTTTATTTTGCAGCTTTGTTATCTTTTGTAACTTCTTATATCCTTTCTTGAAATCCTTATCCCTTAGTTTATTATATTCCCCATCAAAGCCTGTATTTGCTTTTGTAGGCTCTTTATCTTATCATTAGTGTAAAAAATAGCATTCATACTCTGTTTTGCACTTAGGACAAACAAAATAAACCTTCTCAACATCATCTTTAATCCTTTGTGTCCTTATCTTTATTTTAAACTCTTTATTACAATCATCACAATATACTTTATTCATTCTTCTCTTTCCCCTTTTTTATATCTTTCACAATCCCTCTCCCTTTCCACTACTTCACTTGGAACAACCCCAAATATCTTACATCTAGAAAACCCTTTAAAAAATTTACAAGTATTACATTGAAAAGGCTTTTGTCCTGAATAATCATCTGTTGCCCATCTTTCAATTATACTTTTCTTTTCTACCATCTCACAACCCCCCTCAATCTTTTAATACCATCTTCAATCCACTTTTCTTCTATAACAAACTTAACACCCGGCTCAAATATAAATTCTGCCTCCCAATCACTACCTACTGCTGTATCTACAAATATTGCTTTTGCCCCTTTTGGTACTTTAATTTCAGCCAATACTCCTCTATCTTCATTACTTTCAGCAAACGCCTTAGCTTTCTCTTCATTTGCACTTGCAGAAAAAAACGCACCGTCTGATAACACATCTCCTACTTCTAAACTTTCAAAATCCTTATCTCCAAACCAACTAATCGTAGTACCTCTTGCTAATATCATATTCTCCTTAATCTCGCATTTATCTATAGCTTTTTTTAATTTTTTAATGGTTTCTAAATCATCATCACTTATACTTTCTGTTAGCCCCCTCATATAGGCGTTCATATCCCAAAAAGCCGCTCCCTGATATATTCCTATAGCATTAATATCTTCTCCATTTAATTTCTCCATATACAAATCATTATATATTTCATCTAATTTTTTTTAATATCTCGTATAGGGACAGCTCTTCTATCTATATATTCTACCTTAATATCTAATTTTGTTAAAGCTCCTGCTGCAAAATAATCCCCATAATTACTATACCAATCATCTAATACAATATTATCCTTCCCATATACCCAACCCTTAATTCTTCCGCTGCTTCTTCTAAACTTTTCTCTATTACTGGTAACATACTACATAATCCATTAGGATGGTCAAGTGGTACATCATCTTTAGGAAATATTTGTCCATGCATTTCCTCACATAATGAACATGTCCTATCATGTATCAACGCACTTTGCCATTCTATACCTTCTACGAATGGATTCATACTACTGCTCCTTTAATAGAACTTGTTTATATTAATTTAAAAGTAAATTAGTTCATATTTCAAAGCTGTTTTGATAATTAATTTTCATTTTTCTAACACCGAATTTCAAAGAGTTGGTTAGGTTTTTAGAATATGGACATAATTTGTTTATGTCACGTTATGTTTATATTGTTAATCTTATAGTTAATTACATTTTATAATCTCTTACCTTGCTTACTATTTTAAATAGATAGTAGTAATTGCAATTTATAAAATACGATTATTACCACTATGATATTACAATAATTTAAAAAAAGATGGGTAAATTTCCCATCTTTTTAAATATGCAATTATATATGAATATAAGCACCAGGTCCAAGAGGTAAACCTAGTATATACCATAATACCATTAGAGCTGTCCAACCTAATAGGAATGTAATAGAATATGGTAACATTGTGGATATAAGGGTTCCAATACCGCTATCCTCATCATATTTTTTAGCAAATATCACAATCATTGGAAAATAACTCATAAGTGGCGTAATGATATTTGTTGTAGAGTCTCCAATTCTATATGCAACCTGTGTTAATTCTGGAGATAATCCTAATCTCATCATCATTGGTACAAAAATAGGCGCCATAATTGCCCACTTAGCTGATGCAGATCCTATAAATAGGTTTAAAAAGGCTGATACAATAATAAAGGCAATTATTAATGGTAGTCCTGTAAATCCAATATTTTGTAAAAGATTAGCCCCTTTAACGGACAATATAGTTCCTAAATTTGTATAAGAAAAATAATTTACAAATTGAGCAGCAAAGAAAGCTAATACTAAATATCCACCCATACTTTCCATAGCATCAGTCATTGCTGCTACAACATCATGGGAATTTTTTATCTTTCCAGTAGTTTTTCCAAACACTATGCCAGGAATTAAGAATAGCAATAACATTGCTACTAGAAAACCATTATTTATAAATTCATCTAAAGTTATTTTCCCAGTATTTTCATTTAAAGTTTTAAATACTGCGTTTTTAGGGAACATTAAAAGACCCATTATAATTACAAATATTAATAATGAAACCCCTGCTTTTTTAAGAGCTTTATTTTCAATAGGAGTTATTTTTGTTTTATCAGCTACATAGTCACCATTATATGGTCCAAGATTTTTTTCAACTACTTTTTCAGTAATTAATGTACCTAAAAATGTTAACAATATAGTAGAAGCAGCCATAAAATACCAATTGGCAGTAGCAGCAATTTGGTAATCTATATTTGCACTTCTCAAAGCTTCATTAGTGATATTTGCAAGCAATGGATCTGTAGAACCTAGTATAAGGTTGGCAGAAAATCCTGCAGATACACCTGCAAAAGCTGCAGCTAATCCTGCAACAGGATGTCTTCCAGCTCCTGCAAACATGAGTGCACCTAAAGGTATAACTACTACATAACCAGCGTCAGAAGCGATATTGGATATTATACCTGTAAAAACTACTACGATTGTTAGCAATCGAGGATTTACCCCTGTTAGTAATTTTTTTAAAGAAGTTTCAATAAGTCCAGACCATTCTGCTACACCTACACCTAACATTACCACAAGAACTGTACCTAAAGGTGCAAAGTTTGTGAAATTTTTTACTGCACTGTTAAAGATATATCGTAAACCATCAGCATTTAATAGAGATACAGCCTCTATAGTTACCATTTCCCCAGTTCGGGCATCGAAATAAGTAATAGGTTTACCATATGAAGCTGCTATTGCAGATACAACTATGACGACTAAACTTAGGATTATAAAAATCATAACTGGATGAGGTAATGTATTACCTATTTTTTCGACCTTTTTTAGGAAACCGTTAGTTTCTTTAGCTTTGCTTTTGTTTAGTGTTTCATTTAACATATCCCTTCCTCCTTTTAAAGTATGGTAAGAGTAAAAATTTTTATGATTCATTATATAAAAATATATCAAAAATGTCAAATGGTAGAAAATAAGTTAAATTCAGATATTAATTTATAGTAAAAATAGTTATAAATAAAATAATTTTCAGATAAAAACAAAATATATAACAAAACAAAAACAATCTAAAAACATAGACAATTATTAAATATATTTGACAACCATCTAATATGAATATATAATATAATCATAAAAAAGAAAGGGTGATTTGATGAGCACAGGGTATGACATTATTAGTTCTCCTAATTGGCCTTTAGAAGTGGTAAATTTTCTATTGGAAATTAAAATAGAACGGGAAAAGGAGGTTATAAAAAATCATAAATCCTTTGGGAAAACAGAGGAAGAAATGCTACAGTTTTTTAAACCTTATTTAGATTAAAAGGAAGTATTAAAAAAAGAAATATTACCTATTTATAAAGAATATCCAAAACTAGAAATTGCTTTTAGATTAGATGATGAAGATAATACTCATGTTCAGCCAGATTTAGTTCGTTATACTACCAAGATAGAGGATGAAAAATATAGAAGACCTCTAACTGATGGAGAAGCAAGCAAAATTGTAGAAGATGCTATATTGGATGTGCTTCGAACTTCTTTTGTAGAATTAGAAGATAATGCAGAAATAAGATCTTTATCCCATCTTATAGAACTTCTGGAGAATGTAGAAAAAACAGCAGAACAAAAATTACAGATTATTTCTCTTTATGAAAATAGATGTGAATTTATGAGAGAATTTCAGGAATTTATCAATAGAGCTATACCTATATTTAAAGCTCACTATCCTATTATATCTAAGGATGTTAATATGGCTTTAAAAAAATTAGAACAAATGGAAGATTTAAAATCTACACTATGGAAAATATTTTCTACAAAACCAATAGATGCAGAAGAAATTATTATTAGAATAGGTATTTTTTCTTTTAATCAATTATCTGCTGAATATGATGAAAATATTTTAGAATATACTGTTGGGATTTATTTCTTTTTACTTGATGAATTAAAAGGAAAATATGGAACTCAATTAGATGCTTTAGTTACAGATTTAAAAGCAATAGCTGATAATACTAGATTAAATATTATGTATAGCTTAGCAAAAAAGCCTATGTATATTCAACAATTAGCAGAAGAATTAAATTTAACTCCAGCAACTATATCCCATCATATAGATGTTTTACTTAGAAACAAACTAATTTCTATTATTATGGGTGTGGAGAAAAGCAAAAGAATTTATTATGAAATCAATAAAGATAAATTAAAATCCTTAAGCCTAGCAATTGAATCCATAGGCGATGGGGAGGAAAGGAGTAGTGATTATGGAAACAAAAATCAAATATCAATTTCGTAAAACCATGAATAGGCTCATTAAAAATGTAAATATTCAAAATCCTAAACTATATATTTACTTTTTTATCTATACCTTAACTGCCAGCATATATCCTTTTTTCTCAATTTTTCTACCAAAGCTTTTAATAGAAGAATTAAGTTTAGGAAATATGGCCAGTTTAGAAAATATTCTCTATATAATTTTAGGATTCTTTGTTCTTAGCAGTGTAGTAGGATTTATTAAAAGCTATATAGGAATGTCCTCTTCTGCTAAAATTACAGCTTTGAGAATAGATTATTTAACAGATCAATTTCAAAAAATGGTGGAAATGGATTATAAATATGTAGAAGATGCTAGTTTTTATGAAACCTATGATAGAGCATTGGAGGCCAATAATAGTAACGATAATGGTGTAGAGGGAGTTTATCATAAATTATTTACAACACCAGCAGTATTTATAACCTCCATATTGTTTTCCATTTGGATTGGTAGGGTTAGTATTTGGATTTTACTATCATTAATTTTAAACGTAGTAGCTAATCTATGGATTCAAAGAAAAGTAAATGAATATGAATATAGCATGAAAAAAGAATTATCTCGTCAAAACAGGAGGAAGAGATATTATTATGAAACTACCCATGATTTTAGCTTTGGAAAGGAAATTCGGCTATATAATCTAAAGAATAGGGTTTTAGAAAACTACAATAAAGAAATTCAAAAATATATAGATTTAAATAAATTAATTAAAAAAAAGGAGTTTACTTTAGGATTTTTAGGACTATTTACTTTATTCATAAACCAAGCTGCACTATATGGCATATTGATATGGAAAGTAGTCCATGGTATGAGTATTGCAGATTTTTCTATGTACTTAGCATTAATACTTCAACTTTCCCTTTTATTAAATACTCTAATAGAAGATATATCCTTCATATATCGTGAATCCCTATATGTACATGATTTTTTTAAATTTTTGGATACTGATTTAGGAGAAATTGGTGGAGAAAAAAAGGCCATTGAAAAGGACACACTGGAAATTGAATTTAAAAATGTTAGCTTTAAATACCCTAAAACAGATAATTATATATTTGAAAATTTAAATTTTAAAATACCTAAAGGTCAAAGACTAGCTATTGTGGGTTTAAATGGAGCTGGGAAATCCACTTTGGTTAAATTAATTACAGGACTATATGATGTAGATGAAGGAGAGATATTAATTAATGGCATTCCCATAAAAGATTTCAATAAAAAAGAACTTTATTCTATGTTTTCTGTAGTGTTTCAAGAGGTAAACATTTTAGCTTTTACCTTGGCAGAAAATGTAGCCTGTACATCCGAAAATATAGACAAGGATAGAGTATATGAAGTTTTAGATAAAGTTGGACTTAAAAACAAAGTAGCTTCTTTCCCTAAGGGTTTAGATCAAATGATGCTAAAGATCATAGATGAAAATGGAACAGAATTATCTGGTGGAGAAAGTCAAAAGCTAGCCATTGCAAGAGCACTTTATAAAAATGGGAATATGGTAATAATGGATGAACCTACTTCTGCATTAGATGCATTGGCTGAAGCAGAAATATATAAAGATTTTAGTGAATTAGTAGAGAACAAAACCTCCATATATATATCCCATCGTTTATCTAGTACTAAATTTTGTGATGCCATAGCTTTATTTGATAAAAGGGGTTTGATAGAATACGGTACCCATGAAGAACTTATGGGAAAACGAGGGGAATATTATAAGATGTTTACTATTCAAGGGAAATATTATCAAGAAGGAGGAGAAATAATTGAAACAGCTTAAAAAAATGAAATCATTTTTAAGTATTTCTTGGAAGGCTTCCCCTAGCTATATTATACTATTACTGGTAAATGCTTTATTAGAAAGTGCTAGAATTGTTGTAAATATTATATTACCTAAGTATCTAATAGACGAGTTATTAGGGAATAAAGATCCTCAAATGCTTTTAATTTTAGGCTCTGCCATTGTTTTATCCAATGTAATTTTCAAACTTATTGAAAATATAATGAAAAAGCAATTGACCATAGGACGAATTAAATTAGAAGAAAAGATGAGTCAAATTATGGCAAATAAGATTATGAATGTGGATTTTTCCTATTTGGAAAACCCATATTATTTGGATTTAAAGGAAAGAGCTGTTTTTGCCATTAATAATCAATCTGCATTAGAAAATATAATTGTAGGAATAACTAATACAATAAGGGATTTAATTACCATAATTAGTTTACTTATAATACTATTTTCATTATCTTGGGTATTGGTAGTATTTTTATTATTAACTATTGGCTTAAACCTTTGGATATACAGTTCCTTTGCCAATTATCAACAAGAACTTTTCCAATCTATAATCCCCATTAATAGGAAATATGGATATTATATAGGGCTTGGTTTTCAGGATAAACCTCAAAAAGATATTCGTCTTTATAATATGGGACCAATGTTAACTCAGAGAGTGATAGAATACAATAAAGATTTAATGGATGAATTTCAAGTTTTTTACAATAGATTAGGAAAGATAGAAGGATTATATAATGTAATCAATGTTTTACAAGCAAGTATCGCCTATGGATATGTGGGACTTAGGGTTATTAGTGATAAATTTGGTCCCAATATTAGCATTGGTTCTTTTACCATGTATGTAAATGCAGCAATTAACTTTTCTCAAACTACTACAAAATTAGGAAAGAATATAACATTAACTTTTCAAATGTTACAATATTTAGATCCATTTATGGAGTTTATATCTCTTCCTGAAACCAAGGAATATAGTGGGAATTTAAAAATGGAAGATGAAATTAAATCCATATCCTTTAAAAATGTTTCCTTTAAATATCCAGGTAGCGATAAATATGTATTAGAGGATATTTCCTTTGATATCAAGGGCGGAGAGAAAATTTCTATTGTAGGATTAAATGGAGCAGGTAAAACTACATTGATTAAATTATTGTGTCGTCTTTATGAACCAGATTCTGGAGAAATATTTGTAAATGGACACAATATATATGATTATGAATATGAGTCCTATATGGAAAAAATAGCTGTAATATTTCAAGATTATAAACTTTTTGCATTTACTGTTGGAGAAAATATTAGTTGTAATGAGGGATATAAAGAAGATAAAAAAATAATGGATTTAATAGAAGAAGTAGGATTGAAAGAAAAAATCGATTCTTTACCCAATGGGCTAGATTCCCTTATAGGAAAGGCTTATGACGATAAGGGTATAGAGTTGTCTGGTGGAGAAAGTCAAAAGATTGCAATAGCTCGTGCACTATACAAAGATGCTCCTTTAATTATTTTAGATGAACCTACATCTGCATTAGATCCTTTAGCAGAAGCGGAGATATATGAACATTTTAATACTTTGGTAAAGGGTAAAACTGCCATATATATTTCTCACCGTATGTCTAGTAGCGTATTTTGTGATAGGATTTTACTTATTGAAGATGGCAAGGTAGTAGATTATGATAGTCATGCTAATTTAATGGAGAAAAAGGATAGTCTATATTATAAGTTATTTACTACTCAAGCGAAGAACTATCAACTAGATATAGCGTAAATACTTTCTTTATTTTTCCCAATAAAAACTGGTATAATAATTTGGAAGGAGTTGAGTATATGGCAAGGAAAAAGAAAATAATTGAAATGGAAATAAAAGATAATATCTTTCCAAATAAATCTGTAGGAGAATTTGAAGGTAAAAAGATCATATGTAAAGGTGGTATAAAAGGGCAAAGAGTTAAGGTTCTCTTAGGCAGAAAGAAGAGGGATTATATTGAAGGGAAAATACTTGAGATATTGGACAAATCCCCTATAGAAACGGAAATAGGTTGCCCTCATTTTGGAAGTTGTGGAGGTTGCACTTATCAAAGAATTCCCTATGAAGAGGAATTGAAATTTAAGGAAAGTTTAGTACTTGAATTGTTTGAAAGAGAAGGTATAAAGGATTTTAACTATTTAGGAATAGAAGAAAGTCCCCGTATAGAAGGATATAGAAATAAGATGGAATATACTTTTGGGGATGTAGAGAAGGGAGGGCCATTGTCTTTAGGTCTTCATAAAAGGGGAAAATTTTATGAAATTGTGGAGGTCACAGAATGCAATATTGTAGATAAGGATTTTGTAGTCATATTAAAGGAAGTGTTAAATTATTTTAGGGAAAAGGGCATACCTCACTATAACAAAAAAAGTCATACTGGGATATTGAGACATCTAGTTATTAGAAAAGCTTTATCAACAGGGGAAATACTTATAAATTTAGTAACTAGTTCTCAAGGAGAGATAAATCTAGAGGAATTTAAGGATTTGCTTCTTGGATGCGAGAAGATAAAAGGAAATATTGTAGGAATATTTCATACTATGAATGATAGTTTAGCCGATGCTATTAAAGTAGATGAGTTAAATTTAATATATGGGAGGGATTATGTAATAGAGGAAATATTAGGATTGAAGTTTAAAATATCCCCTTTCTCATTCTTTCAAACTAATACCTTTGGTGCAGAAAAGTTGTATTCCATAGTAAGGGAATTTGTTGGAGATGAAAAGAATAATGTAGTATTCGACTTATACTCTGGTACAGGTACCATAGCCCAGATTTTGTCACCAGTATGTGAAAGGGTAATAGGGATAGAGATTGTTGAAGAAGCTGTAGAGATGGCTCGGGAAAATGCCAAGCTAAATGATCTTGATAATGTGGAGTTTATTGCAGGGGATGTCTTAAAAGAGGTAAATAATCTAAAGGAGACTCCTGATTTAATAATAATAGACCCACCTAGAGATGGGATCAACCCTAAAGCTATAAACAAGATAATAGACTTTAATCCTAAAACCTTTGTATATGTATCTTGCAATTCTGTTACATTAGTTAGGGATTTGAAGGTGTTTATGGATAGGGGATATAAAATAGATAAGATGAAGTTAATGGATATGTTCCCGAGAACTCCTCATGTTGAGACTATAGTTAGGATGAAAAGAAATTTGTCCTAATATAAAAAAACATTTGCTAATTTACCTGAATTTTACAGAAAGGGGTATTGATATTGAAAAAAAGTGAATTAGAAGAATTTATTTATGAATTAAATAATAATAATGAATTTTTTATATATAAACCTTCTTGGGCATCTCCTACAGTTGGGTTTTCTTACGATAAATCTCGAAGTATAAAGTTTATGAATGAATTGATGAAAAAAAATTTAATAAAAGAAGATAGGCAAGATGTAATTTGCATATTGGCGGATTGGGAGAATGTAGCGGAGGGTATATTTTTTACAGATAAAGCTATTTATGTAGATTCACCTAAAAACCAAAGACGTAAATTTAGAGTATCCTATGATGAAATTGAAAGTGTAATTTATAAGGGATATACTGATTTTAAAGAAGTAATAATAAAGACAGAAAGTGACGAATATGCAATAGATTCATTGATATGGAGCAAGAGAAATATAAAAATTTTTTTAGAATTTGCAACTGAAAGAATGAATTTTAATGACGAAGAAGATTTATATAGGGTTTTACAGATATGTTATAATTCTCCCGATTTAGAAGCTACTATATTTAGTGGAATTGTATATGGAAACATAAGTAATGCGAGTACAATTTATGGCTATGATAAATTCAGAACACTTAGAGGGCATGGATTCGCAGCTGAAAATGCAAATCATTTATATGATAAGATTATGGGAAAAGATGCTAGATTAGTTGGGGGAGATAATGTTAAGAATGGAGCAGATAGAAATGTAGATGGAGTTAATATCCAATCAAAGTATTGTAAGACTGGTTCTGAATGTATTAGTGAATGTTTCAAAAATGGGAAATTTAGATATTTAAATACTGATGGAACACCTATGGAAATAGAAGTGCCATCAGATAAATATCAAGATGCGGTAAAAGCTATGAGAAATAGAATTGAAAAAGGTGAAGTACCAGGTGTCACAGATCCAAATGAAGCTACGAATATTGTTAGGAAAGGGCGTTTTTCATATGCTCAAGCAAAGAATATAGCTAAAGCAGGTACAATAGAATCAATAACTTTTGATTCAGTTAATGGTATTATGATAGCATCAAAAACTATGGGAATATCTTCAGCTATAACTTTTGCTATATCTATTTGGAATGGAGAAGATGTTGAAGTAGCATTAAAAAATAGCATATATGCAGGTTTTAAAGTAGGAGGATCAACTTTTTTAGTTTCAATACTATCATCCCAATTATCGAGAGCAGGATTAAATAGTTTATTAGTAGGAAGTTCAGAAGCAATAGTTGAAATTATAGGACCTAAAGCATCAGCGGTAATAATAAATGCTTTTAGAAGTGGCTCTAATATTTATGGAGCAGCTGCAATGAAGAGTTTAGCAAAAATGTTTAGAAATAATATAATAACAGGTGGAATTTCAGTAGTTTTACTTTCTTCTGTAGATATAATAAATATATTTAAGGGAAGAGTATCAAGTGCACAATTATTTAAAAATGTTACAAATACAGTGTCAACTGTAGCAGGGGGTACAGCTGGATGGATAACAGGAACAGCTGTAGGTGCAAAGATAGGAACGGCTATATTCCCAGGAATAGGAACAATGATTGGTACAGTAATAGGTTTAGCAGGAGCAACTGCAGGTGGGAAATTAGCATCAGATGTTTCTGGGAAAGTTCTTAATAATTTTATAGAAGATGATGCTGAATATCTGGTAAAAATTATACAGTCAGTCTTTGAAGATTTAGCTACAGAGTACTTATTAACAGAAAAAGAAGCAGAAAATATCGTAGATAATCTTTCTGAAAAACTAAATGGAAAAGTGATAAAAGATATGTATCAAGCAGAAAATAAGAGAAAATTTGTTAGAAATTTAATAACACCGTTGATTGAAGAAGAAATTGTTAAAAGAAATTTTATATATTTACCATCTGAAGAAGATTTAATTGAAGGTTTAAAAGTTTTTTTAGAAGATATGCACGATAATGGTGAGTTAGTTGTTTAGTTTATAGTAAATAAAATATTAAATAGGAATTTTAAAATTAATTAAATGGAAAGATATGAGGAGAAAAACAATAAATTTGATATTATTTAACACTATGTTATATGGGCGGAGGGATAAAAATGAAAAGCACTAATAAGAATAGAGGAATATTTATAGTTACTACTATTGTAG
>FZPS01000037.1_pt94 | contig 11946 bp, 10 predicted proteins | sample 1817821 | NCBI WGS metagenome assembly FZPS01 (sample SAMEA104158645, study PRJEB21678) | metagenome | place: Germany | collected 2015-04-21 | reverse complement strand
TCCCGTCTGCCTGTTTAAAGACAATGACCGCTTTATTCTCTACTCCTCAGAGGTTTCGTGGAGAGCTGTAAAGGCGGAGGGTCTGCCAAAAGATTATTACGGCAAAGGCACCGCTTATATAATTAGAGCAAGGACAAGCATCGACCTTGAGGAATGGTCCGAACCCATTGACATAATTATTCCCGAGTTTGACTGGGAAAAGACAGGACCCGAAGCCTGCGTCAGAAACCCCTGCATGGTAAGGCTCAAAGACGGCAGATACCGCCTTTACTACAGCGGCGGCTCCGTTCGCCTGCCGGTGTGCGGTTATCCCGAGCCCTACGCAATAGGCTATGCCGAAAGCGATTCCCCGCTATCGGGCTTTGTAAAGAGGGAACAGCCCATTTTGACTCCCGACGAAAATATACCCTACCGCAATTTCGGATGCGGCGGCATTAAGGTTTACGGCTGGGAGGATAAATTCCTTGCCCTCTATAACCCCATCTGCATGGATAAAGAAGGTTTGCCCCGCTCCGCGATAGCGGCCCTTGTTTCCGACGACGGCATAAATTTTGAGGAATACCCCCTCAACCCTATAATTTCTCCCGCCGCTGACGGGTGGAAAAAAGCCCTTGTGTATCAGCTTGATGTGGCTTTACATAACGGGGAAGTTAGAATTTACTACAACGCAAGGGACGAGTGGCTGGACGGCATAGAGAGAATCGGCATGAGCGCTATCTATAATCCTGAGCTTAAAATCCGCAAGCTTTATTAGTGTTTAAGCCCGAAAGGGCTTTCTTGTATTGAAATTCTGATACGGCGGATATTAGGGCAGATACATCTCAGGTGTCTGCCTTTTGTGATACATCGCCGCGATTTTGGAGGGATACTCTTGAAAATCAAACCCCAAATAGATTTTTCTGTTGTAGACGAGATAATCGGCAGGTACGAAAACCCGTCCGAATCCCTTATCTCTCTTCTTCAGGACATTCAGGAGGAGTACGGCTATTTGCCCACGGATGTTATGGTAAGAATCAGCGAGCAGGCTGGTATACCTCTCAGCCGCCTTATGGGCGTTGCAACCTTCTACTCCCAGTTTAAACTGAACGCCCCCGGCAAGTACAAAGTGCTTGTCTGCATGGGCACAGCCTGCCATGTAAACAACGGCGAGCGCGTGGCGGACGCCGTCGCTAAGACTCTTGGCGTCAAAGAGGGCGAAACCACTGCCGACGGTCTTTTCTCCTGGGAAGAGGTCGCCTGCCTTGGCTGCTGCAGCCTTTCACCAGTAATGATGATAAACGGTCAGGTATACGGCAAGCTGGACGGCAAAAAGGTGGAGCAGGTTATTAACGATATTCGCAAAGCAGAGCTTGAAAGGGCTGGTCAATAAATGAGGTTTATGATAGGTTACGGCAGCTGCGGCATAGCCGCCGGCGCCGAGGAAGTAGCAAAATCCGTTCGTGAAAGGCTGAGCGCCGAACACTCGGTTACAGTCGACCTTGTGGGCTGCAACGGCATGTGCTTTGCCGAGCCTTTAATGCAGGTAAAGGATGATGAGGGCAACGATTATTACTACGGCAGACTCACTGGTGAGAAGGCTGTAAAAATAGTTGACGCTTTCTTAAACGGAGAAATTCCCGAAGAAAACAAAATTGAAGGCGATGAGCTGAAGTTCCTTAAAGGACAGACCAGAATCGCCCTGAGGCACTGCGGAATTATTGACCCCGAAAGCATTGATTCATATATAGAGGCTGGCGGATACACAGCCTTTGACAAGATACTTAAAATGACCCCCGATGAGGTTATCGAGCAGATTAAGATATCCGGTCTCAGGGGCAGAGGCGGAGCAGGCTTCCCCACATGGTTTAAGTGGGAGGCTGCGAGGAAAGAAAACACAGAGGAAAAGTACATCGTCTGCAACGCCGACGAGGGCGACCCCGGCGCATTCATGGACAGGTCCGTTCTTGAAGGCGACCCCCACAGCGTCCTTGAGGGCATGATGGTCGCGGGCTACGCAATAGGCGCAAAGTGCGGCATCATCTATGTCCGCGCCGAGTACCCCCTCGCGGTCAAGCGATTGACTATTGCCATAAATCAGCTCAGAGAAAAGGGTCTTTTGGGCAAGAACATAAAGGGATCGGACTTCGAGTTCGACTTTAAGATAATGAAGGGCGCGGGTGCCTTTGTCTGCGGCGAGGAAACGGCTCTGCTTGCCTCCCTCGGCGGCGACAGGGGAATGCCCACACCCAAGCCTCCCTTCCCCGCTCAAAAGGGCTTCAGAAAGCAGCCCACGAACATAAACAATGTCGAAACCTTTGCCAATGTGCCTTGGATTATTGAGAACGGCGGAGAGGCTTTCGCCGCCATGGGCACCGAGGACAGCAAGGGCACAAAGGTCTTTGCCCTCGCAGGCAAGGTAAAGTACGGCGGACTGGTCGAAGTCCCCATGGGCATGACCATAAGGCAGATTGTGTTCGACATCTGCGGCGGCATCAAGAACGGCAAAAAAATCAAGGGAGTTCAAATCGGCGGTCCTTCAGGCGGCTGTTTGCCAGAGGAGCTGCTTGACACCCCCATCGACTATAAGAGCATAGGCGCAACGGGCGCCATCATGGGCTCGGGCGGACTTGTCGTTATGGATGAGGACACCTGCATGGTGGATATGGCAAGGTTCTTTATGGACTTTACCAGCAAGGAAAGCTGCGGCAAGTGCGTGCCCTGCAGAGTAGGCACCACCAGGATGCTCGAGATTCTTAACAGAATCGTAAAAGGCGAGGGCAGAGAGGGCGATATGGAGCTGCTCCAGAGCCTTGGCTCCAGCATCAGAGACTCCGCCCTTTGCGGACTGGGCAACTCCGCCCCCAATCCTGTTCTCACCACAATGAGATACTTTAAAGACGAATACACAGCGCATATAGAGGAAAAATGCTGCCCCTCTTTCAAATGCGCTTCGCTCATTAAATACGAGATTAATCCCGAAAAGTGCACAGGCTGCACCCTTTGCGGCAGAAAATGCCCCACAAAGGCAATCACAGGCAGCGTAAAGAATCCCCATGTAATCGACAAGGATAAGTGCATTGCCTGCGGCGAATGCGCCGCCTCGTGCAGATTCGGCGCGATATTCAAGGTCAGCGGGGAGGCAGTGAGGTATGAGTAATATGGTTAAAATAAAAGTCAACGGCAGGGAAGTGACGGCTGACCCCTCGCTCAACCTGCTTCAAAACCTTCTTAACAACGGCATCTTTGTGCCCAATCTCTGCTACAGAAAAGAGCTTGAGGCTTACGGCGGCTGCGGACTTTGCCTTGTGGAAATCAAAGGCTCTCCCAAGCTCGTCAGAGCCTGCAACGCTATGCCCGCGGAGGGTATGGAGATTGAAACCGACACCGACAGAATAAGGCAGAGCCGCAGGTTCACCCTTGCCCTTATTCTCTCCGACCACAAGGCGGACTGTATCGCCCCCTGCAAGAGGGCATGCCCCACCAATCAGGACGCTCAAGGCTATATCGGTCTTATCTCCGCAGGCAAGGACAGGGACGCCATGGCCCTTATCATGAGGGATAACCCCCTGCCCATGTCCATAGGCAGAGTATGCCCCCACCCCTGCGAATCCGCATGCCGCAGACAGCTGGCGGACGAGCCTATTTCAATCTGCCATCTTAAAAGATACGCAGCGGACAAAAACACAGACTATATTCCCGAATGCGCAGAGGACACAGGCAAGAGGGTAGCCGTTGTGGGCGCCGGTCCCGCGGGTCTTTCCGCCGCATATTTCTTAAGGCTCAAGGGTCACAAGGTCACCGTCTTTGAGGCTCAGGAAAAAGCGGGCGGCATGCTCCGCTACGGCATTCCGGCTTACAGACTCCCAAAAGATGTCCTCGACAAAGAGATAGAAAGAATTGAAAAAATGGGCGCCGAGTTTAAATACGGTCAAAAGCTCGGCAAAGATATAAGTCTTTCCTCCCTTAAAAAGGAATATGACGCCGTATTCCTCGCTGTGGGCGCATGGAAGAGCTCGTCACTCGGCTGCGACGGCGAGGACCATCCCAATGTCCTCGGCGGCATAGACTTCCTTTATAAAGCGGCAAACGGCGAGGAAGTAAAGCTGGGCAAGAGGGTAGCGGTAGTCGGCGGCGGCAACACAGCCATTGACGCCGCAAGAACAGCCCGCCGCCTTGGCGCAGAGGATGTAACCCTTATTTACAGAAGAACAAGAGCGGAAATGCCCGCCGAAAAGATAGAGATTGAAGAGGCTCAGGAGGAGGGCGTGAACTTCAAGTTCCTTGCGGTCCCCATAGCCGTTTGCGACGGCGAGAGCTGCGTGCTGCTGAATCTCCAGCAGATGACCCTTGGCGAGCCCGACGCGACAGGACGCTGCGCCCCCGTTCCGATTGAAGGCGCCGTCGATGTGGAGAGCTTCGATACCGTCATCGCCGCCATCGGTCAGAGAGTGCTTCTTGACGGTCTTGACGACATCGAGCTTACAAAGCGCGGCACAATCGAGGTTGACCCCGAAACTTACGCCACCAATATTGAAGGCGTGTTCGCCGGCGGCGACGCGGTAAACAGGGGTCCCGACATCGCGGTCTCCGCGATAGCCCACGGCAAAAACGCCGCGGCCGCTATCAACAGCTATCTTGAGGACGAACTCAAGCCCGTACGCAAACCCTTCTATGTTGAGCGCAGGGATTTCACCGAAAAAGACCTGCCCGAAATAGAAAAGGAGCCGAGAGTAAAGGTCACCATCACTGAGCCCGAAAAGAGGGTAAACAATTTCAAGGAAATTGCTCCCTGCTATACAGAGGATGAGGCAATCAAAGAGGCGTCAAGATGCCTTGAGTGCGGCTGCTCCTATCTCTATGACTGCCGCCTGCTGCCTCTCCTTCAGGAGTACGACCCCGCAGGGCTCGGCATTAAGGGTACCATGCGTGATTCCAAGGTGGACAAGAGTCACCCCTTCATCTACAGGGACAACAAAAAGTGCATACTCTGCGGTCTGTGCATTAGGACCTGCGCCGAGCTTGTGGGCAAGAATGTCTACGGCTACAACGGCAGAGGCTTTGAAACAGAGCCCGAGTGCGCTTTCGGCATCGGACTCGGCGAGAGCCAGTGCATAACCTGCGGAGCCTGCGTCAGAGCATGCCCCACCGGCGCCATCCAGTCAAGGCTGCCCTTTGAAAAGACCCCCGCGCTCCAGTTCGAGACAAAGACCATGGAGTGCCCCTACTGCGAGAAGAAGTGCCTTCTCAGCGTAGATTACTTCGGCAGCCGCATCTTAAAGTCTAATCCCCTTGTCCCGCCCAAAGCCTGCAATGTGGGCAAATACCTCGTTCCTCTGTCGGCATATGAAAATCTCGACAAGCTCACAAAAGAGCAAAAAGAGGCCATTTACAGGCGCATTAAGGACGCCTCGGCAAAATTTGAGGGCGAGTTCCCCGCAGACTTTGAAGGTCTTATAAAGCTCATAAAGAAATAAATAAAAGCGCAGCCTTAAGCTGCGCTTTTTTGTTGTTGAATTATTTCCCCCGCCGTTATAAGATGAATACAGTACCTCATTATCTTTTAGGAGGAATGACCTTGAAGTATCTTACAAACACCGAAGGGGTTTTTGTATATCTGCCTATCTTGGTATCCTTGGTTGTCTCCCTCTTCGCCCTTGCTGTAAGGCTGCCCGTTGCAAACCTGCTTTTAAGGGTGGGTCTCGGAGAGCTCAGAAAAAAGAAACCCGAACGCTACAAAACCGTCAAAGCCGCGGCGAAAAGACCCCTTAGCCTTTTTGTCTCCGCAGTGCTCATTTACGCCTTCTACTCCCTCGGAAATACTGTTACAATCAGTATTTTGCCCGAGGACGAGCTGCCGAAGGTTTTAGTTTTCCTATACGGTCAGACAATTTACAGAATCCTCTCAACCATAGTTCTCATCAGCGCCTTCTGGCTCCTTTACAATGTGGTGGGCATCAGCATGGCGGCTCTGCTTTCCGTCAGCGAGTCAAAGGGCAGAAAGATAGACGCCAACGCCTCCAGCTATATCGCAAGCGGACTTAAAGTGCTTGTAGCGGTTTTCGGAGCGTATTTCGTGCTGACAAAGTGGGGAGTGGATGTTTCGGGACTTATAGCGGGTCTCGGCATCGGCGGTCTTGCCATGGCGCTCGCCGCAAAGGATACCGCCTCAAACCTTTTCAGCAGCATCTCAATAATGCTGGACAAGCCCTTTGAAATCGGCGACACAATTATAATCGGCGGCATTAAGGGCAAGGTCGTAAGTCTCGGACTTCGCAGCAGCAGGCTTGAAGCCCCCGACGGCTCGATTATAACATACCCCAACTCCAGCCTTGCCTCCGCAATTATCACCGACACATCCAAAAAGCAAAGCTCCAAAATAGAGATGAGCCTCTCGGTCGCTTTCAGCACCAGTACCGAAAAGCTGAGCGAGTTTATGGACGAGATAAGGCGGATTATCAGAGAAGACGAGGACACAACAGACACCGAGCCCATCGTCTACTTTAACTCATTCACCGCCTCCGCTATGCAGCTTTCAATCGTGTACGAGGTCTACCCCGAATTCGAGCGGGAGATAAGAGCTCGGCAGAATATCAATACCAAAGTAATTGAAGCCGCCGAAAAAATGGAAATAAAACTTGTATAAACGCAAAAAAATAAAGGGCAGAGATTTCTGCCCTTTTATTTGTTGATTATTATGAGCCGTATGTGCTGCTCATGTCCTCCTGAACCTGAGCCTTTACCTCTTTCTTGGCGTTGGAGCTTTCGATTCTCTTTTTCAGCTCCTCATAGAAGAGGTCCTCGTCAAGAGGCAGCTCAACGGGTCTGCCGAGCCAGGAGGAGAGGTAAGCAGCGTTTGAAATCATCAGGCTGTTAATGCCCTCAGAACCGTGAGCGTAAAGAGGCTCGCCGCGGAGGATGTTTGCCGCGAAAGCGTTGAGAACGCCGGGATGATGTGTGCTCTCGCCTGTGATTTCAACATCAACATACTGACCCTTAAGTTTAGCAAAGCCCAGCTTTGCCTCATATGTAAACTTGGAAATGCTCTCGTCAAGAACATAGAGCTTAATCTCATTGTTCTCGCAAACGATTTTTGCCTTATCCATTGTGATTTCAAGCCTGTTGGTGCCGGGGCAGTCGCCTGTTGTAGCGATGAATACGCCAGTTGCTCCGTTGGGATACTCGGCGTAGATGGTTACATCGTCCTCAACCTCAATGTTGTGCCACTTGCCCTGATGGCATGTAGCCCAAATCTTGTTGGGCATACCGCAAATCCACTGCCAAAGGTCAAGGTTGTGGGGGCACTGGTTGATAAGAACGCCGCCGCCTTCGCCTGCCCATGTGGCTCTCCATCCGCCGGAATCATAGTAAGCCTGAGTGCGGAACCAGTCGGTGATTATCCAGTTAACTCTTCTAATCTCGCCGTATTCGCCGCTCTGTACCAACTCGCGCAGTTTTCTGTAAACCACATTGGTCCTCTGGTTGAACATGATTGCGAATGTACGGTCGGTCTGGGAGGCAACCTCAATCATCTCTCTGACCTGCTTTGTGTAAACGCCCGCGGGCTTTTCTGTCATGACATGAAGTCCTGCTTTGAGTGCCTCAATGGCAATGGGCGGATGGTCATAGTGAGGAGTTGCTATGACTATAGCTTCACACTTGCCGCTGTGTATAAGCTCGGAAGCGGTATTGAAAACGCTGATGTTCGGCAGCTGCTCTTTTGCCCATTCAAGCCTTTCGGGATTAATATCCGCAACGGCTGTGAGCTCAAGCTCGGGCAGTTTTCCCTCCATAAATGAGCGCATGTGCGAGGAACCCATGTTACCCACACCGATAATGCCGAAAGTTATTTTTCTTGACATAATCAGATCCCCTTTGCTTTTAATTAAACACGCAGAGTTTAAAGTCGCTGTAATTATACCACAGGGATTTTTTTCATTCAACAAAAAAAGGAGAATTAAAAGAATATTTGGGGCGATGAAAGCACATTTAGAGCGAATCCATAATATTTCGTGTTTGAATATATATTTTCGATACGGAAAAATGGAAATTTTGTTTTTGGTATTGCAGGCATATTGCAAAAATTTGTTATTAATATAAATTTTTATCAAAATACAAAAAAATCCTTGTAATGACATATCTTAAATGTTAATATCAAGATAGCAAAAATAGTACAAGCTATGAAAGAGAGGTGCTAATAATGGAGCAAATCATGGAGTACATCATGAGATTCTTCGAGATTTTAAGGGAGTTCCTCCAGCTGATTGGCGTTGAGCTGCCCGATTTCTTCGACACAACCGAGGCCCCCGCAGAAGAAGACTAATTAGTTAAGCCCGAGAAGGTCACAGCAAAAGCTGTGGCCTTCTTTTTTTTTATGCGGACATTCCTTTGCGTCGGCATGCTAGAGTTTCTAACGCAAAAAATCTCCGGGAGCTTGTCCCGGAGATTTAGGCTTTTTTATTCGGATTCGGATTCGCTTTCGGGGGCTGTGGTCTCCCAGCCGCTCCAGCCAAGGTATTGAAGCATAAACTTTTCAATCATTGAGATAGCCCATTGCAGCATTGCAATAATTGTGTAAAGTGACATACTACCCCTCCTTATCTTTGACAGTCCAAAATCATATTAGCACATCCATTAAATGATTACAATATACAAAATGTATTTTGTGAATATTTACGAAAGGGCAAGAAGCATGATTGCCGCAAAGCCTACAATCAGACCGAACCACTGCCGTTTTGTAAGTCTCTCTTTAAAAATGACGACGGATACGATTATTGTCGTATAAAGCGAGCAGCCGTTTAATACGGGGAAGAACACCGCGCTGTCCATAGTGCCCGCAAGGTAAGTGTTTATGATGTTGTTCACAACCGTCGTACTGCCGCAGATTAAAGAGAAAATGATAAGTACCCTTTTGAACAAATCGGATTTGCCCAGTCTTTTCTCCGGCGGGTTTTGCTTTTTGCGCCTTGACAGAATCCCGTAGGCGATAAAGGTTGCGATGGCGGATACTATAAAGGAAATCATTAAAAAAGCCTATGTTCCGCCGCCGTTTTCCCGCATATAAAACCTTTTCTGCATAACGCCGTACGAGCCGTTGATAAAAAGGGTAAGTATGCAGAAAAAGAGCCATTTGAGCGATGTCTTTTTCTCATCCGTCTTTTTGCGGTCAACTGCGAAAAATACGGAGACGAGTATCGTCGCCATGCCAAGGTACTTAATAGGCTTTATGCTCTCATTCCAGAACAGCACGCCCGCGACGGAGGGTATGACCATAGCGAAGGCGGTAATGAGCGTGGTGTAGGAGAGTGGGCCGAACTTAAACGCCATCAAGGCGGTAAGCGAGCCGGCGGTAATCATTACGCCGTAGATTAAGCCAAAAACCAAAGTAAAGGAGTTTATCTCATTATTAGTGATAAGCGTAACTAAGCCTAAAAGTACCGATGCTACAACCGCGCAGAGAGAGTTGAAAATCATCAGGTCCGAAAGCTCGGTCACATGCTTTTTGCTGAACCTGCTTCTTGTGGACGAAAACAGTACGCCGCATGCCACCGACAAGGCAATCAATAAAAACTGTATTAAGGTCATGTTTTACCCTTTCGTCGCTGTTAATCAATGGGCATAGGGTACTTGCCGTCAAAGCAGGCGCAGCAAAGTCCCAAATTCTTGTTGCCTACCGCCGCGATAAGGTCCTCAATGCCAAGATAAGCGAGAGAATCCGCGCCAATCCTGCTTGCGATTTCCTCTGTGTCAAGATATGCTCCCACAAGGTTCTTTCTTGAGGGAGTATCAATGCCGAAGCGGCAGGCGAATTTAACGGGCGGGGAGGCGATTCTCATATGTATTTCTTTGGCTCCCGCGTTTCTCAGCATCTTAACTATATACATGCTGTTTGTGCCTCTGACTATGGAGTCGTCAACCAGCACTATTCTCTTATTCTCAACATTTTCGTGTATTGCGCAGAGCTTCATTCTAACGCTCTGCTCACGGTTCATCTGACCCTCCTGAATAAAGGTGCGTCCCGAATACGCGTTCTTTATAAGGCACTGACCGTAGGTAATGCCGCTTTCGTTAGCGTAGCCGATAGCGGCGGGGATGGCGGATTCGGGAACTCCCGACACAATATCCGCCTCTACGGGAGCGGTTTTGCACAGATGCCTTCCCATGCGGATTCTTGACTGATATACATTTACCCCGTCAATAACGCTGTCGTTGCGGGCAAAGTACACATACTCAAAAACGCAAAGGGCGGTTCTTTCCATAGGAGGAGTTTCGATGGAGGAAATTCCCGAGGAGGTGATTATAACAATCTCACCGGGCTTAATATCCCTTACAAATACTGCTCCTATAGCGTTAAAGGCGCAGCTTTCCGAAGCGAGGACATAAGAGTCGCCAAGTCTGCCGAGACACAAGGGGCGGATACCCCAGGGGTCCCTGACTCCTATCAGCTTTCCGGGACACATAAGCGTCAGAGCGTATGAGCCTCTGACCCTTTTTATAAGGTCCTTTATGCCCTCCTCAATGCCGTCACGGTTGCCCGCGATAATGTGCATTAAAGCCTCGCTGTCCACATTTGTCTGAAACAGAACGCCGTTCTTTTGCAGCTCTCGCCTAATTTCGTTGCCGTTCACAATGTGGCCGTTGTGAGCCATAGCGATGAAACCTTCGTATCCATGCATTACAAGGGGCTGAGTGTCAAGAACGGTCACACTTGAGCTTGTGGCGTAGCGGACATGTCCTATAAGTATTTCGTCATTTGCGTATTCGTCAAGAATCTGCTTTGTAAAAACCTCGTTTACAAGTCCTATGTTCTTATGGTGACGAACCTCGTTTCCCACAGCGCCTGCAAGACCCGCGCCGTCCTGACCCCTGTGCTGCATGGAGAAAAGGGACTGATAGGCAAGCTGTCCCACATCTTTTTCGCCGCGGTTAAAAAAGCCGAAAACGGCGCATTCCTCACCCAAAGAATACTTACTCTTATTCATTTCCAAGTACCCTTCTTGCTACCTCGATATATGCCTCTTCAACGCCGCCGAGGTCTCGTCTGAAACGGTCCTTGTCCAGCTTTTCCTTGGTATCTGTGTCCCAAAGCCTGCATGTATCGGGAGAAATCTCGTCAGCAAGAACAATTTCGCCCTCTTCCGTCTTTCCGAACTCCAGTTTAAAGTCAACCAGTATAAGGTTTGCTTTAAGGAATTCTCTCTTTAAAACCTCGTTTACCTTCATTGCCATGGACTCGATTTTTTCCAGCTCTTCTTTTGTGGTAAACTTTAAAGCTATTGCCTGGCTGTGATTTATCATCGGGTCGCCAAGGTCGTCGTTCTTATAGCTCAATTCAAATATAGGAGTGTCGAGAACAATACCTTCCTCAACGCCGAAACGCTTGCTGAGGCTGCCTGCGGTTATATTTCGGATAATAACCTCAAGGGGAACGATTTGAACCTTTTTAACAAGGGTTTCCCTGTCGCTGAGTTCCTCTGCATAGTGGGTGGGAACGCCCTCAGTTTCAAGAATTCTGAAAAAGTGGTTCGAAAGGCGGTTGTTAATAGCTCCCTTTCCCTGAATGCTGCCCTTTTTCAGTCCGTTGAAAGCCGTCGCGTCGTCCTTGTACTCCACTATGACAAGCTGAGGCTCATCTGTGGCAAAAACCTTCTTTGCCTTTCCTTCGTAAAGCATTGCGCCCTTTTGCATAAACATCCTCCTACAAAAATATTCCCGAGTATTCAGCTACATAAGGATTATACCTTATTAAGGTAATAATGTATATATGCTTTAAAGCGGTAAAAACGCAGAAAAAAAGCCCCTTAGAGCCTTCATTTTTATACATTTCCACCGCATTTTTACTTAATAGATAAATTGGCAGAAAAAGCTCGAATCGTGGAGATTGACTGCGAAAATCATAAGGCTTATAATTAATAAAAAGAGTTCCGAAACGGAGGATAATATGTCTAAAAATGTAGCGGTCATTTTGGC
>FZPS01000080.1_pt169 | contig 11947 bp, 12 predicted proteins | sample 1817821 | NCBI WGS metagenome assembly FZPS01 (sample SAMEA104158645, study PRJEB21678) | metagenome | place: Germany | collected 2015-04-21 | reverse complement strand
GGATAAAGTTCATTGTTACCCCGCCCATGGTGGCAAGTTCCAGGAGAGACCAGCCGTTGCCATCTATATAGTCACGGTTGGAGGTCATGTTCATGAAATCGGCGCTGACGACGCTGCCGTCGGAGAGGGTAAATTCGTCAGCTTTTGTAAGCTGCCTGTCAAAGTTTTTTGACCAGGCGTCCTTGAAGTAAATGGTGTTCAGTATCATCAGCACCAGGTCTTCTGAGAAATTGTATTCCGGATTTATAAGCCCGCCGGTGTGCTCGGAGACCCACTTGGCCATTTCCTTTGCAGTGGAGTCCTGGGAGAAGTCCACCTCGTAAAGGGAGGCGTAAAATTCCTTGGCGGCTGTGTCAAGGAAGTCCTCCTTGAAGCTGAACTGCTCCATCCACAGGGAGTTTGCAAGGTTTAGATTGGAGACTTCATTGTCCATATACAGATAACGGAAAAGTTTGGCGGACTGGGCTGCAATATACTCGTCATTAAAGCCTGCCAAATACAGGGCATCCAATAGCTGGGATTTTGTCTCCCCACCGGCTCCTATGGCGCAGAGGGCAAGAGGATAGTAAAGGCTAAGGGGCGAGAATAGCTGGTTTTCCTGGGTGTTTGACAATAGCGCACCGGTGCTGGAAACTGCAAATTGGGTGAGTGCTTTCACGAACTCATCGTCAGGGGCGTTTTCCGTCATTACAGTGTGTTTAGCCTCATAGTCTTCAAAAGCTATTGCCTCGGGATAAACCGGCAATGCTACGGCGGAAGCTGCCGGGGGGCCGGCCGCTGTACCGGTGCAGCCGCCAAGGAGCATCAGGGAAGCAAGAAAAACAGAAATCAGCTTCAGCGTATTCATAAAAGTCACATCCTTTCAACAGAAAGACGCAGCAAGAGGCAGTTTTGTTCCCCGAATTACCAGCAGGCTTCTAAAATTTTCTCCACATCATCGGCAGACAGAGGCACATATGAGCGTCTGCTGATATACCTGAAGGCTTTCTGCGCCATTTCTTTAATCCTGCTCTTATCGGGGATTCCAACCTCCCGCAGCGTGCCTGGGAGATCCATGGAGGCAAAGAATTCCTGCATTTTTATTATGCCCGCTTTTGCATCCGAAAATCCGTCGCCCGAAGGGGCGACGCCCCAGACGCTAACCGCCAGCTGCTGAAGCTTAGATACGGTCTGGTCGTTTAGGATATAATTAAGCCAATGGGGCAATATTATAGCGAGACCCGCTCCGTGAGTAACGTCGTAGTAGGCTGAGAGCTGGTGTTCAATGCTGTGGGCGACCCAGGGGTGTTCCTTTCCCAGTGAAAGCAGGCCGTTGATGGCGTGGCTGCCTGCCCACATAAGGTTTGCCCTGGCCTCATAGTCTTCGGGGTTTTTCATGGCTATGGGGCCGTATTTTATGCAGGTTAGCATTACAGCTTCGGCGAAACGGTCCTGCAAAAAGGCTCCGTTGTCATGCCACAGGTAGTTCTCAAGGGCATGGACAAAAATGTCCGCCGTACCGCATGCGGTGTGATAGGGGGGGACGGAGAAAGTATATTCAGGGTCAAGGATGGAAACTACCGGACGCATTGCAGGGTGGTGGGTACCAAGCTTATCGTTTGTATCCATGTTGCTGATTACGGCAACGGGGTCCATCTCGCTGCCGGTGGCGGCCAGGGTCAGAACGCTCAGCACAGGCAGCACGGATTTGTATTTTTCCCGGCCGCAAACCAAATCCCAGGGGTCTGCTTCGCAGGAGACGCAGGCCGCTATTACTTTGGCGCAGTCAATACAGCTTCCGCCCCCTAGGGCGATGACCATTTCTGCGCCGAATTCACGGCAGATTCGCACACCTTCTCGAACGGAATCAATGCGGGGATTGGGCTTCACACCGGATAGTTCGGCAAAGGATATGCCGTGCTCCCTGAGGCTGTTGCAGGCCGCATCATAGACGCCGATGCGTTTAACGCTACCGCCGCCGTAGACCAGAAGGGCCTTTTTCCCGTATCCCGCGGCCTTGGGGCCAAGATTTTTTATCTGTCCGCGTCCAAAATATACCTTTGTAGTTATATCCCAGAGAAAATTATCCATGTTATGCCTCCTATCCATTAATTCTGTTCTTATTACCGCTTGTTTTTTGAATATATGTGCCAAAGGCCCCGCATTACCAGCTCCGGATCTATCACTATGTCCTTGCGGCGGCAGAGGGGAATTACTATATTCGTAAAATCCCCGGTTGCAACGACGGATACCTCTTCCCCAAGTTCATCCTCGATTTTGTCGATTAGTCCGTCCAGCTGCGCGGCGGCACCGTGCATAATTCCGCTCTTTATACAGTCCTCGGTGTTCGTGCCTATAACTTCCCTTGGCGCTTCCGGTGATACATGAGGAAGCTGAGATGTTTTCGCAGCCAAAATCTCCTGGGATACAACGATTCCCGGGCAGATAATGCTGCCTATGTAGTTGCCGTTTTTGTCCAATGCCCCCAGGGTGGTGGCAGTCCCCATATCAATGGTGACACAGGGCAGCTTGTAGCTGGAGGCGGCTGCCACAGCGGCGGCTACAAAATCCGCACCCAGCTCAGAAGGATTGTCCGTTCTAATATTAAGACCTGTTTTAACCCCCGGCCCCAGAACAAGAGGCCACTTGCCGGTGGCAATCCGGACCGCCTCCCTGATTACCGGCGTGAGCTGGGGTACAACGGAGGCAATAGCTGCCCCTTCGGCGGAACAGGGCTCGATTCCATGCTGGTGGGTTACAAGCTTCAGCAGTGCGGCATATTCGTCGGCAGTGCGGTTTTTCACTGTGGAAAGGCTAAAGGTCAGGTCGGCATGGCCATCTTTCATGACGGCTATCATTATGTTTGTATTGCCGACATCAAGGGTGAGTATCATGGCGTGACCTCCATTAATGAATAGTGTCTATCTAGTATAATCAATAATCTAAACAAAAGCAAATCTTATTGTCAAACAAGGCTTGTATTTTTTTAAAATTAGTGCTAATATTATTTCTAGCAATTTCGGGAACTTTCCCCATAATTTATACGAAAGGAAGAGTCGCAATGAGTTATAAAGTCGTGCGCAAGAATGAAGCTTATGAATACCAGGCAGCGGGCCATTTTAAGGTGCTTACCACCCGCCTGCATGATCCTGAGGATGTCAACGATGGAAGGATAACAATGGGCTTGTCACATTTCCTGCCCGGCGGCGGTACCGAGTTTGGCTCCAACGCTCTTGAATCCATCTATTATATCGTATCCGGTGAGATGACCCTTACCACCGAGGATGGCGAAACGGTTCTGCATGCCGGTGATTCTTTCCACTGTGGTCCTCACACCAAGAAGAGTGTGCGCAACACCGGCGCAGAAAGCTGCCAGATGCTGGTTTGCCTTGTCAAGCCCGAGGCATAAGGACAAAAGAGACACAAAACCGCCTTTAACGGCGGTTTTTTCTTTGCAATTAGAACAATTGACTTCCCGGTCTTAACAGTTTATTATATGAAATAATTATCGTTTTGAATTGCAATTTGACCAGTAAGGGGGTACTAGGATGGAAGAGAGCAGAGCCTTGCTTGAAGCCATGTGCATTGATTCGGAAAAGAACAATATAATTGATATTGACCGTTACATGCACTACGACATAAAGCGGGGGTTGCGCAACCGGGACGGCACCGGAGTACTGGCGGGCATAACCCGTATTGGCAACGTGCTGGGTTATTATGTCCAGGATGGCGAGCGCTATCCCATGCCTGGCAAGCTGTATTACAGGGGCATCGATGTGGAAGAGCTTATAGCTAGTTTTATAAGCGAGAACCGTTTCGGCTACGAGGAAACTGCATATCTCCTGCTCTTTGGAGATTTGCCCACAAGGGAGCGTTTGGCCAGATTTCAGAAGATTCTGGAGGAGTACCAGGAGTTGCCTCCGAGATTTACCGAGGACATGATACTTCCTGCTCCCAGCCGTGACGTTATGAATAAACTGGCCCGTTCTATCCTGGCCCTTTATTCCTACGACCCGAATCCCGAAGACAATTCATATATGACTCAGATGAACCAGGCCCTCCATCTTATAGCGCGCTGCCCGGTGATTGTCGCCCACGCTTTTGCCGCAAAGCAGCATTATTTCGATGGCAAAAGCCTATACCTGCATTATCCCAAGCCTGGACTGACTATTGCCGAGAATTTCCTCCGCTCCGTCCGGCATGACAAAAAATTTACCGACATGGAAGCCAAGCTCCTGGATTTGTGCCTGGTGCTTCATGCCGAACACGGCGGCGGGAACAACTCCGCCTTCGCCTGCCGGGTCCTGTCCTCCTCCGGCACTGATTTTTATTCCGCTCTGTCGGCCGCAGTGGGTTCCCTTAAGGGGCCCCGACACGGCGGCGCAAATAAAAAGGTAATGGAACAGTTCAAATACATCGAGAGCTATGTAAGGGACTGGGATGACGAGGATGAGATTCGCGCCTGCCTGCGGAAACTTGTGAACAAGGAAATCGGAGACGGCAGCGGTTTGATATATGGACTGGGTCATGCCATATACAGCGTGTCCGATCCCAGGGCAGTGATTTTGAAAAACTTTGCTAGGCCTCTTGCAAAAGAGAAAGAGATGGACAAGGAGCTCCGGCTCTTTGAAACCGTTGAGCGCATTGGTCCCGAGGTCCTAAATGAAATCCGCGGAGAAAACCGTACCTATTGCGCCAACGTAGACATGTATTCCGGCTTGGTATATAAGATGCTGGGGATTCCGGAGGATTTGTATACCCCATTGTTTGCCATTGCCCGCATGGTGGGTTGGTGTGCCCATCGCATTGAAGAGGTCTGCAACAATAATAGAATAATAAGGCCTGCCTATAAGGCAGTGGTTAAGGTTGGAAAGTTTGTCCCTATGGGCGAGAGATAGCTAAATCCAATGAGTTTTAATATAAGAAGGGCTGATATTAAGCCCTTCTTATACTTTTTATTCCTTCATTTTCTGCACCGCACAGGCACGGCTGTCATTTTATTTTTCTTTGGCGCCCCGAAAAGCCTTATATCTGCCACTTTTCTCAGGCGAAGCAAGCTCAATACGAAGTTCACCAGCTCCGTAATGAATATGACAGCAATATAGCCGTTAAGGGCCCAGCGCGGGAGGAGAACCAGCACAAGAACGACTCCCAGCAGGGAATCAAGAATGTTGTATGCCATGGACCACATCATTTGGCCAAGGCCTTTAAGGCAGCCGTCGGTTACAATGTCCATGTACATTACAGGTATTAACAGGGCGAAAATCCGCATGTAATGCCCCGCCTCCGTGGATTTGTAAATAAGCCACCCCAGAGCATCAGCCGAGATGAAAATAAAAGCTCCGGATACGACGGAAAAAAGCAGGCATTTTCGGAGCAGTGACGAGATGCTCCGCGAGATGTATTCATTTTTGCCGGCCATCTGGGCCTCTGTCAGTTCGGGCACCAAAAGCTCCGAAAGCGCGAAGATTACGCAGGCGGGAAAGAAAATTACAGGGAAAACCATGCCTTGAATTATACCGTAACCCGACAGAGCCATGTCCGCATTCAGGCCTGCGGATTTGAGGCCGCGGGGAACCAGCAGGTTTTGGAGAGTGGACAGGGCCGAGCGGGCGTATGCTGAAAATGCCAGGGGCAGGGCCACGCCCAGCATACGGGTGGTAAGACGGGGAGAATATGTACCCGGCTGCCCGTGCCTGCGCCGGTCCAGAAAATAAATTGTTACAAAGGTCAAAAAGGAAAAAACCTCTGCGGTGCTTCCTCCCGCGACAACGGCGGCGCAGCTTTTTTCCAAGTCTCCGGCGGGAGCGAGCTCCAGGAAAGAGGCCACAAGGCCTATGCGGACAAGCTGTTCTGCCACCTGTACGGCGGCGGACTTATATACCCTGCCGGTGGCAGTGAAGTAGCCGCTGAAAACGGATGAAAGGGATATGAAAGGCAGGGAAACGGAAAGTATCCGCAGGGACAGGACGGTTCTGGCATCTCCTACCCAGAGAAATCCGATGGGTTCGGCCCCCACAAAAAGAATGACCATTGCGGATATGCCGAAAAAGAGGCTGTAGGCAATACAGCGCTGCATTGCCTTGTTCACACCTCCGAGCCGATTTAGCCCAATCTCCTCGGATACCAGCCGTGTGGCGGCAAAGCGTATTCCCGAAACGGCAAAGGTGCTGCACAGGAAACTGACAGACATAACAAGCTGAAACAGGCCGATACCCGCTGGTCCTATTCGGCCCGCCAACCAGACCTGATATGCAAGGCCGATTATTCTCATCACAAGGGAGGAGGCGGTTAATAGCGCGGTGTTAAACATGAGTTTTTTTACTTTATTCAAGTATAACCTCCTTCCCGGGATGAAACCTGCGCCTTTAGTCTCACATAAATATATGCGTTCTGCCTATAAAAATACGGGAAAGATTATTAACTCAAAATAGCTAGCTCATCAAATGGTCGATGCTGATTCCTATGGCAATCAGCGTTTTTAACCTTATCATTGTCAGAACAAGCTTTATATCCCTGCCGGACAGCCTTGAAGAATCCGCCCAGCTGGACGGCGCCGGACATATCACAATCCTGGTGAAGATTGTTTTACCCCTCTGCAAGGCTACCCTGGCGGTTATAGCCCTGTTCTATGCCGTCCAAAAGTGGAACGAATACTTCTTTGCCATGGTTTTCCTGACCGAGCGCCCGCTATATCCCCTGCAGGTTATATTGAGAGAGATTCTCGTGGAAAGCAACCAGAGCTCCGTATCTTATGACAGTTCTTCTGCCTTGGATAAATACAAGACTCTGGTCGAATACTGCACCATAGTTGTTGCCACGTTGCCGATACTTTGTATCTATCCCTTTATCCAGAAATATTTTGTCACAGGCGTTATGATTGGTTCCATAAAGGGGTAGTACATATATAACAGCACGCAAAAAACTGGAGAACCTTATAGTTCTCCAGTTTTTTATTTTAGTTTCTAATATAGCTAATTAAAAATTTCGCCTCTGATTTCAAACAGCTCACGTATTCTAGCCAGCAAGGGGGCATTTTGGGGGTGCTGCAGCTGGGGGTCTTCTTTTAGAAGCTGGTGGGCCGCGTCCTGGGCGGTTTGAAGTATGTTAATGTCCGTGCAGAGGTCCGCAATCCGCATTTCCGGCAGGCCGTGCTGGCGTGAGCCGAAAAAGTCGCCAGGGCCCCTCAGGCGCAGGTCCTCCTCGGCTATTTTGAAGCCGTCGTTAGTTTTGCACATGACGTTGAGCCGTGCCCTGGCCTCGTCGTCGGTGGAGTTGGAAAAGAGTATGCAGTAGGATTTGTACACACTCCGTCCGACCCTGCCCCGGAGCTGGTGAAGTTGGCTCAGGCCAAATCTTTCGGCGTTTTCGACAATCATCAGGGCCGCGTTTGGCACGTCAATGCCCACCTCTATTACGGTGGTAGAAACCAGTATGTGGTATTCCCCAGCCACAAAGGCGGCCATCAGGGCATCCTTGTCCTTGGGCTTCATCTTGCCATGGATACAGGCTATTTTCAGGTCCGGATACACGCGCTTTTGCAGGTGCGCTGCCCATTCCCGGGCGGATTTGAGGTCCTGGGGCAGCTCCTCGTTTTCCTCTATCATGGGACAGACGATAAACACCTGCCTGCCCTCCGATACCAACCTTCTTATGAATTTTTCAATGCGGGGCCGTATCTCCTCGCCAACCACGTAGGTGTCCACTTTCTGGCGTCCGGGGGGCATTTCGTCGATAATGGATACGTCCAGGTCGCCGTAAATAATCAGGGCCAGGGTGCGGGGGATTGGAGTGGCGGACATGACCAGCACGTGGGGGTTTTCACCCTTTGCGCTGAGGGAGGAGCGCTGCTCCACGCCGAAGCGGTGCTGCTCGTCCGTAATTACTAGGCCCAACTGGTTAAACTCAATATTGTCGCTGAGAAGGGCGTGGGTGCCCACCACCAGGTCCAATATGCCCAGGGCAAGGGCGTCCCTCGTCTCCCGCTTGTTTTTCGCTGACATGGAACCGGTGAGCTTGCCCACCCGAAGGCCGAAGGGCTCCAAAAATTCGCACAAGGTCTTAAAGTGCTGATCCGCGAGTATTTCGGTGGGGGCCATGAAAGCGCTCTGGTAGCCGTTTTTCCAGGCAAACCATATGCAGGCCGCCGCCACAAGGGTTTTCCCGCTCCCCACATCCCCCTGAATCAGCCGGTTCATGGGCTTGCCGGAACACATATCTCTGACCGCGTCGGCCACGGCGCGGCGCTGGGCGCCCATGGGGGTAAAGGGGAGGGAGGAATAAAACTCCTCCATGTCGGTTTCCGAAAACCGTATGCCGTTTTTGCCGCTGCGCCTGCCCTTTAAAACGCCCAGGGCGCAGGAGAGGACGAATAGTTCCTCGAATATCAGGCGACGTCGAGCCAGCTCCAATGCGCCGAAATCCCTGGGGAAGTGGATGTTCTCATATGAAAATCGGGCCTGGGCCAGTTCGTATTCTTCTCGTATGCCGGAAGGCAGATGGTCCGGGAAATTGTCCCCGCAGGCGGCAAGACCCTGAGAAATTGCGTTCATGAGTATTTTTTGGGAAATGCCCGCAGTCAGCCTGTATATGGGCACTATGCGCCCGGTGACGTTTCCCGAGGCGTCCTCCCGCTCAAAAATAGGATTTGACAGGGTCTTGCGGGAGGGGAAGCCTCCCAGTTTTCCGTAAAATATATAGGTTTCCCCAAGGCGCAGCTGGTCCTTTACGTATTTCTGGTTGAAATACGTGACGTCTATTGCCCCGGTTTCATCCACTATGCGGAATTTCACCAGTTCCAGGCCCTTTCGAACGCGGCTTAACTGGGGAGAGGTGGCAACCATTCCCCGTATGCAGACTGTCTCGCCCACTGAAGCGGCGGCAATTGACCGCATAACCCTGCGGTCTTCATAGTCTCTGGGAAAATAGCTCACCAGGTCCCTGAGGGTATTGATTCCAAGCCGAGCCAGAACCCTGGACCGCTGTTCTCCAATGCCCTTTATATATCTGACGTTGGTGGCAAGTTCCGCCATAGTGTCCTCCAGGCATAGCAGAATGAAATGTACTAAATAATAATATCATATTAAACCCAAAATTGCAAAAATAAACCTCCTGGGGTATAATACAGTAGGAGGGAAGTGGAAGCTGTGATGACGGTCATTTTGACAGGCGGGGCCAGCCGCCGTATGGGCAGGGATAAGGCCACCTTGCCTGCCGATAACGGAACCATGTTGGAATCTCTTGTCCGTCGCTATTCCAGACTGGGCCCTGTGGCTGTGTCCGTTAACCGTGCAGGGCGGTTTGACACGTACGGCGCTCTGGAACTTGTGGACTCTTATCCCGGAATGGGGCCCTTAAACGGTCTGTATTCCGCCTTTTCCCAAACGGATGAGGACCTGGTTTTTCTGACGGCTACCGACCTGCCCCTGGGAGACGAGAGATTAGCCCTGCATCTGGCAGGTGAGATTAACGGATATGACGCGTGTGTCATAGAACGAAGTTCCGGCGGGAGGGAACCCCTGTTTGCCGTATACAACAGGAGCTGTCTTCCAAACGTGCAGAAACTCCTTGAAAGCGGCAGGTTATCGTTTAACGGCCTGCTCCGGGAGATAGATGTCTGCTATATACGGGAGTCCCGGCTTGAAGGTTGGAATCTGGATGTAGTTCTGATGAATGTAAACACGCGAGAAGACTACGAAAAATATTGTGAAATCAGGAGGAAAGCATGAACAGCATATTTACCCGCAGGTCTATAAGACGCTTTGAGGAACGCTCAGTTGAGCCGGAAAAGATTGAACGTTTGCTTAGGGCCGCCATGCAGGCGCCCTCCGGAAAGAATGCCCAGCCCTGGGAGTTTATTGTGGTACAGGACGCGGAAAAGCGTTTGGCCATATCCAAAATGAGCGAATACGCCGGAATGTGCCGCTATGCCCCCTGCCTAATCATCACGCTTGCGAACATGGACTATAATACGGATAACGGTATTTGGTGGGTACAGGATATGGCGGCCTGCACCCAGAACATTCTCCTTCAGGCCGTTGAGGAAGGACTTGGGGCAGTTTGGCTGGGTTTTTACCCTATACAAAGTCGTATTGAGACAATGCGCAAGTATTTTAACCTGCCTGAAAACATCGTGCCCTACTCCATAGTGGCTCTGGGCTACAGTGAGCGCAAAAACGAATTCATAGACAGGTATAAGCCCGAGCGCGTGCACTTTGAAGGCTGGACCAAACAGGATAAGCAATAGAATATGAACACTAAGCCGCCCCACGGGAAACGTTCCTGCGGGGCGTTTTCATCATACTTTCAAGGCGAATTTATGAAACAATTAACAAGGGAAGGGAATATTATGGAATATATGCCATGAAAGGATGATGATATTGACAATTTATACGGTAAGAGCAGGGGACAGCCTTTATTCCATAGCCCGCAGGTTTGGACTTACCGCAGACCAGCTTATTTATGCCAATCAGCTTGCCAATCCCTCCCGCTTAGCCGTGGGCCAGGCCCTTGTTATTCCGGTTGACGTGGTATACCACCGGGTGACCCCGGGCCAGAGCTTATACTCCATAGCGAGGTATTATCAAACCACAGTGGGGGAAATTGTGGCTGCCAACCCCTCCATAACGGACCCGTCCAGAATCAATGCAGGACAGGTTTTGACAATTCCCTTTTACGATGAGATGCTGGGAAACATTGACGTAAACGGGTTTGCCTTTACAAGCATTCCGGAATCAACACTTCAGGAGAGTCTGCCGTATCTCACGTACATATCGATGTTTTCCTGGCAGGCAGACGAACAGGGGGGAATAATACCCTTAGACGACCAGACCATAATAGCCCAGGCCCGGGGCGCCAGGGTGGCGCCAATGATGGCTGTTACAAACACCAGGGAAGGTGAGGGGTTTTTAAGCAGCATCGCTCACGCGATTTTAACAAATGCTCAGGCTCAGGACACTTTTATCGAAAACGTGATAGCGGCCCTGCAGGAACACAATTATTACGGCCTGAATATCGATTTTGAATACATTTTCCCTTTCGACAGGGAGAGCTATAACCAGTTTTTGCGCCGTATAGTGGATACTTTGCACCCATTGGGTTATATCGTAACCACCGCCGTAGCGCCGAAGATATCCGATGAGCAGATGGGCCTGCTCTACACTGCCCATGATTATCGGGCTCACGGGGAGACTGTGGACCAGGTTATCATCATGACCTATGAGTGGGGCTATACTTATGGTCCGGCCATGGCGGTAGCGCCGATAGATCAGGTGAGAAGAGTGCTGGATTATGCGGTAACGGTCATTCCGCCGGGAAAAATCCTTATGGGAATGCCAAATTACGGCTACGACTGGACTCTGCCCTTTGTTCAGGGGAGCGCCGCAAGCGTTCTTTCAAACACCGGAGCCGTCACATTGGCCTCCAATGTGGGGGCGGAGATAAGGTACGACACCACGGCCCAGGCTCCTTTCTTTAACTACTACGACGCCCAGGGGAGACGTCACGAGGTGTGGTTCGACGATGCCAGAAGCATACAGGCAAGGATGAGGCTTGTGGCAGAATACGGCCTGGCGGGTGTCAGTTTCTGGACCATTAATCAGCTGTTCAGGACCAATTTTCTTGTTATCCAGTCAATGTACGGCATAAACAAGGTGTTGTAATAATTGCCGCGTGTAATAAAAAACCGTCCTGTGGAACGTCAATGTACGCAGGACGGTTTTTTATTTAATATAACAGGGCGCCTTCTTTATACTGAAACGTTGAATTTTTTTAAAATTATGATATCTTCAATGAACTCAAAATTGCAATGCAACTGCTTTGCAACTTCTTCTTTTAAAACAAATAATTCATCCTCTAAATCCATCTCTTTTTTTATTTTCTCATGACAAATTTTCAACTGACTTATTTTAATCAATCCAATACCTCCTTAGCAGCAGATAATCCTGCTACATAACCACTGGACCATGCA
>FZPS01000076.1_pt65 | contig 11947 bp, 11 predicted proteins | sample 1817821 | NCBI WGS metagenome assembly FZPS01 (sample SAMEA104158645, study PRJEB21678) | metagenome | place: Germany | collected 2015-04-21 | reverse complement strand
GCAAAGCGGGTGCATCCCGGTTTTGATGCCTGGGTCGTGGGTGTGCGTATACACAAGTTGCATACGCCATGGAATAGGGGGAGCGTTAATGCTTCAGTTTGAGGTAGAAAACCAGCAATTTGCTTCAATTAAAGTTATCGGGGTCGGCGGTGGCGGGTCCAACGCGGTCAACCGGATGATTGAAGCCGGTGTCAAAGGAGTTGAATTTATCGCCATTAACACGGATGCACAGGCCCTGTTACGGTCGAACGCCGATATCAAATTGCGGATCGGCGATAATATAACCAAGGGATTGGGCGCCGGCGCCAACCCCCAGATTGGGCGCCAGGCGGCGGAGGAGAGTAAAGAGGAGATCCGGGCGGTGGTGGAGGACGCGAATATGGTCTTCATCACTGCGGGAATGGGGGGAGGAACCGGTACGGGCGCAGCGCCGCTCATTGCGGAGTTGGCCCGGGAAGCCGGGGCCTTGACCGTCGGCGTAGTCACCAAGCCCTTTAACTTCGAAGGGAAGATCCGGAAAAAACAGGCGGAAGAAGGGGTCAGGGCTTTAAAGGAAAAAGTGGATACTTTGATTACCATTCCCAATGAACGCCTGTTGCAAATCGCCGATCGCAACACCTCATTCGTTGAGGCCTTCCGCATGGCCGATGATGTTCTCCGCCAAGGGGTTCAAGGCATCTCCGACTTGATTATTATCACCGGCTTAATAAATGTGGATTTTGCGGATGTCAAGACCATTATGGCCGATGCCGGGTCCGCATTGATGGGGATTGGCACGGCCAGCGGCGAGAACCGGGCGGTGGAGGCGGCAAAAAATGCCGTAACCTCACCCCTGCTGGAAACATCGATTGAAGGGGCAAAAGGGGTACTTTTGAATATTACCGGCAGTTCCAACCTGGGGCTTTTTGAAATTAATGAAGCAGCGGCGATTATTACCGAGGCCGCCGACCCGGATGCCAATATAATTTTCGGTGCGGTGATCGATGAATCACTGGGTGACGAGATCCGGATTACGGTAATTGCCACCGGCTTCGGCAAGGAAAAAATCCACCGGTTGGGGCTGGAAGACTTGCATATCCCGGCCTTTGGCGAAAACGAGGAACTGGATCTCCCGGCGTTTTTGAAGAAAAAAGTCTGAACCGGGGAAGACCGGAAAAGCACTAGCCGGGGAGACCCGGAAAAAAACTTATACTGATGTTAAAACCTGACGAAATGGCCTGTGCGCGTATGACAACGGCCATTTTCGCTTTTTTTGGTAGTTTCCGGTAAAAAGTCGCAGAAAACGGGAAAAACCGTTTCAACTTTTCCAGTTCTTAAAAAGGAATCCCGTTTCTGAGCGGTAGTTTATATAATTGAACCGCCGTATAGGTTGAGGGGAGATAAGGATGGCACGGGAGGTCTTTATTGACGACTGGATCACCGGGGCAATGATGAGTTGGCTGATGAATACCTTGTTGCTTTGGGCGACCGGCCGGATCATAAAGAAACCGGTCCCTTGGTGGCGGCCGGTAGGCGCCGGTTTTGTCGGTGGTCTCTATCACTTCGGTTTCTGTTACCGGTGGGAATTGGGGCTGGTCGGCAAAGAAGAAATTCTCATTTTTGCCGGGACAGGATTTCTCTTGCTCATCTTGACTTTTATGCCCTTGTCCCGCAAAAAGCTGTTAAAAACCGCTGGGGTATTTTTTCTTTTGGCCTTTCTCACTGCCGGCCTTACCTCTGCCGTATACTATTTGACCTGGTATTCCTGGGGCTTTTATCCGGGGACGGGCGGGATTCTCCTCATTAACCTGTTCGCCCTTTTTTTCCTGGGCGAACTGGGGTGGGGGCTTCTGCACCGTCTGGTTTGGGAACGAAGTTGCCTGATCCCAATCTGCCTTTCGTTTGGAGAAAAAGCTAAGGAAATTGTGGCTTTGTTGGATACCGGAAATCTCTTGGTCGATCCGCTCACAAAAACACCGGTAGTCCTGGTCGAGGCCACGGTATTGCAGGATATTCTACCGGAGAGAATTGCCAGGTTATCGTCGGCTGTCTTTGCCGGTGATTTTTCTTCTTCTTCCGATTGGGATCTCGGAGAGGGCTGGGAAAAAAGGGTCAGACTGCTCTCTTTTTCCGGAGTCGGTGAAAAAAAAGGATTTATGCTGGGGTTGCGTTCCGATGAATTGCTGATCCGCACACACGCGCGCGGGGAGGAAGAACCCCGGCGGATTCTCCAAGCTTTAATCGGCCTATACCACCCGCCTGCCGCCGGTGGTGCGTGCACCCACCTTTACCAGGCACTTTTACCGGCCTCCCTGATGACCGCGGAGTAACGTGCACGCGATTTAAAAAGAGGGGGAATATTTATGCGGAAAAAGGCTTGGGTACGCCTGCGTTTATTCTGCCAACTTTGGCTGGTCAAACTCTTGCAAAAGACCGGCCTGTATCCAAAGGCTGTTTTCTATATCGGCGGGAGTGAAGCCCTGCCACCCCCATTGACGATGGAGGAAGAGAATTATCTCCTGGAAAAACTGCGGACCGGTGACCGGACGGTCAGGGGGTTGTTGATCGAACGCAACCTCCGGCTGGTGGTTTATATTGCCCGGAAATTTGAGAACACCGGGATTGGGATTGAAGATCTGATTTCCATCGGTACCATTGGTTTGATTAAAGCGGTCAATACCTTTAACCCGGAGAAAAAGATTAAACTGGCTACTTATGCTTCACGTTGCATTGAAAATGAAATCTTAATGTACCTGCGGAGAAATAATAAGACCAGATCGGAAGTTTCCTTCGACGAGCCGCTCAATGTCGACTGGGACGGGAACGAATTACTCCTCTCCGATGTTTTGGGTACGGAAAACGATATCACGTATAAGCGGTTGGAGGAGGAAGTTGATAAAGATCTACTGGCAGCAGCCATGTCTTTGCTTTCCGGCCGCGAAAAGATCATTGTCGAACTCCGGTTTGGTTTAAAGGACGGGGTGGAGAAGACCCAGAAAGAGGTGGCGGATTTTCTCGGGATCTCCCAGTCTTACATCTCCCGGTTGGAAAAAAGGATTATCAAAAAATTGCAAAAAGAAATCCGGAAAATGGGGTGAAAGATAAAGGATTTCTCTGCCGGAAGAAGAATACTAAAGTTATTGAATGATTAATTAATTCAGAATAAATGGAGGGGAACATAGATGTCCCAAGAGAAGCCGAAAAAGGCCGCCCGGCAAGAAAGGCCCTTTTTGATCCTTTTGTTCCCGGGTCTTTTGGACAAGCCCTTAAAAGAGCAGGTCATTTTTCTTCTGGACCTTATTTCGCTCCTTCTTATTATCGGCGGGATAATTCTTATAATTGCCCATGGTTCAGTGGTTTGGCCAATTATTATCTTTTTTGTGCTTTTACTGACGGTCCGGTTAAGCCGCTCGTATTTACGATACTCAATTACCCGGGTTTTCCAGCAATTACAGGAAGCCGCCGTTATTTCCAGGCAAAGCCTGAACAGCAATGAGGTGATCACTGAGACTTCACAAGAGATTGACAGTATTTTGGGACGTATAAAAGAGAGTTTTTCTGAAGCCATTTCCACCTTGGAAGCTTTGAAAACTGAAGGTTCTGCGGCGACCGGTGAATTAATTACGGAGGCCATCAGCCGGATGCAGGGGATCTTTCAGCAACTGGCAGATTGGAACCGGAGGATTAATGATTCTGTCGGGCAGGTCCAGGAACAAGTTCAGCAAGTTTCCAGTGAGATTAAAGTTAATTTGGAAGAGGTTGGGGCCGGTTTTCGGACAATTAAAGAGAAATCCAGAATTTTCTCCGGGATGACGGCTATGTTTACCCGTTTGGAAGAAGAAATCAAAAAAATCGACGAGGTATTGGAGTCAATTTTGCAGATTAACGAACAGACGAACTTGTTAGCCCTTAATGCCGCCATTGAAGCTGCACGTGCCGGTGAACGCGGCCGGAGTTTCGGTGTTGTTGCCACCCAGGTGAGAAAACTCTCGGAAGCCAGCGGTGAGGCGGCGGACCGCATTATGGTAATTATCAATTCGATCCGCAAGGCCACCGGTGATATGCATAATAGCTTCCACACGGTACAAGAGGAGATTGAAAACCTTCCGGAACAGGCGGAGGGGATGGAACAACTCTTCCAGAAGCTGCAAGAGCTTTATGAAAAGGTGAAGAGGAATTCAGACCTGGTGGGGCAGGCCGTCGCCAGGCAGGAAACAGGAGTAGGGCAGGCCAGTGGCGAGTTGGACCGGTTGCAACAGGCAGGCAGCGAGATCCAGCAGAATGTAGGAACGTTGGATGCTTTATATAATCAATTGGCCCAGATTTTTAAGATTAACGACACATTAATGGCGAATGTGAAGACCTTCACCGGTCTCGTCGGAGAGCAGGCCGGCGCAACCGAGGAACTCTCGCAAAGATTATCGACGATTAAATAATAAAGAACAGGATAAAGCGCACATGACTACCAGGTCACCGCCTGTACCCTTTGGGGTATTGGGCGGTGTTTTTTTGGCTTTCTTCTGTGCGCTTCCTGAAATCTCCCCCCTCACCGTTCATGACGGGGAAAATCATAAAAGGAATGGGCGCAGGATAACTTATCGGCGGAGATAGGTTCTGCGCCCATTCTTTTGAAAAGTGCTTCTTGCAGCTTGGCAAAGAATTTATAAGTGGTCTTATTACCCGAATTTACTCTCTAACACAAGTCTATCTATTTCTTGACGATAATGGAAATATGTAGTATTCTAAAGGCAACACTCTATAAAATAAAATTAGGATTTACTGGTAGTTTTGTGTAAATTAAAAAGGAGTGATCGGGATGAAAAGATTCTTATTCTTGTCCTTTTTGACCTTGTCGTTTCTTTTCATCTGTTCTCCCATAACAGCCCAGGAAAAAGATTACCTCACTATAAATCTGGGACCTGAAGACAAGGAATGGATGGACGATTATTCCGGTATCTTCATTGTTTTCTACTTTAGCCCACTGGGAGAAATGGTGATGACCGACCCTCTTGGGAGGAAATTGGGTTTTGATCCCATAAAAGAAAAAGAGTATGAAGAAATACCCAACTCCAGCTATGCGGTATATCCTGATGAGGATTGTGAAACCGGCGAAATTCTCGGCGATCCTAGAACAATATTGATGATTGTCCGGCCGGTTGAGGGAGAATACCAGCTAGAAGTAATTGGGATAGGAAGAGGAAACTATACACTCACAATTGCCTTGGATGATAAAGAATCTAACCAAACCAAAGAAATCCACGAAAAAATCCTTATTTCCCCCGGAGCAATTCACACCTATAAGTTTGACTTCAAAAAGTAATAGGTACGGTTAATCCATTCCGCGGTTTGTACAAGCACAAAAAATTCCTTTGCAAAAAAACTTAATTGTGATAGAATATTATAAATATTTATAAGGGAGCGTCGACATTTGACAGAGCGGATCATAGGTGAAGGTTTGACGTTTGATGATATTCTTTTGGTACCGGCCAGATCCGAGGTGGTGCCATCGGAGGTTTCGACCAGGACCCGGATCACAAAGGATATTGTCCTCAATATCCCCTTGCTTAGCGCCGGAATGGATACCGTCACTGAAGCGCGGCTGGCGATCGCCCTGGCCCGTGAAGGCGGGCTGGGCGTCATTCACCGGAATATGTCCCCGGAGGAGCAGGCTTTGGAGGTGGATATAGTAAAGCGCTCCGAACACGGAGTAATTACCAACCCAATTTCGCTTCACCCGGATAACCTGATCCAGGAAGCCCTGGACCTAATGGCCAGATACAGGATTTCTGGTATCCCCATCGTCGAAGGGGAAAAACTGGTCGGAATCATAACCAACCGGGATCTGCGCTTTGTTACCGATTTTCAACAGCTGATCAAGGATGTTATGACCAAGGAGAATTTGATTACAGCGCCGGTGGGGACGACCCTGGAAGAGGCCAAAGCGATTTTGCAGCGGTATAAGATTGAAAAATTACCGTTGGTTGACGAGAAATATCACCTCAAAGGCTTGATTACCATTAAAGACATAGAAAAAGCCCGCCAGTATCCACAATCGGCCAAAGATGAAAAGGGCCGGTTGCTGGTAGGGGCGGCTGTCGGCGTTGCCGATCTGGAAAAACGGGTTCCCCTGCTGGTGGAGGCGGGGGTCGACATCCTCGTGGTAGATTCGGCCCACGGCCATTCCAAAAATGTTTTGCAAGCCGTAAAGGAATTGAAGAAAAAGTACCCTCGCGTTCCGGTAATGGCCGGGAATGTGGCGACAGCAGAAGCCGCCCGTGATCTTTATCTTGCCGGCGCCGACTGTGTAAAAGTCGGGGTCGGACCGGGCTCAATCTGTACAACCAGAGTAGTGGCGGGGATCGGAGTGCCTCAGGTAACCGCCATCATGGAATGCGCCCGGGTTGCTGAGGAATTCGACCGGCCGTTCGTTGCCGACGGGGGGATCAGGTATTCGGGGGATATTACGAAAAGCATTGCTGCCGGCGCCTATGCCGTTATGTTGGGGAGCCTCTTCGCTGGGACTGAAGAAAGCCCGGGTGAAATTGAGATCTACCAGGGAAGGAGTTTTAAGGTCTACCGGGGAATGGGTTCATTAGGCGCAATGCGCCAGGGTTCCCGTGATCGTTATTTCCAGGAAAGACAGGATAAGTTGGTCCCGGAGGGTATTGAAGGCCGGGTACCGTTTAAGGGTTCATTGGCGGAAACCGTCTATCAATTGATTGGCGGCTTACGGGCGGGGATGGGTTACTGCGGTGTGGGTACCATTGATGAGTTGCGCAAGAAAACGAAGTTTGTCCGGATCAGTAACGCAGGCGTCCGGGAAAGCCATCCCCACAGTGTGCAAATTACTAAAGAGGCGCCGAACTACAGTATGGACTAGTCGCGTTCTGACACGCGCGATAGCGCACGCACGTGTCAGACGCGTAGGCCTTTTTGTACATGCGTTATAACGTATGCGAAAAACGCCACAATGCGCGGTGAAGCAACAGGAAAATAATAAAGCGGAGTGAAGAAGATGACTATCGCCAATGGCCTGTCCATTTTACGGTTACTCTTGTCGCCATTGATCTTTTGGGCTTTTATGTTTTCCCGGCGCAGGTTCATCCTTCTGCTCTGGCTGGTGACCGGTCTTACTGATGTTTTGGACGGGTGGGTGGCCAGAAAACGGGGGGAAATTACCGAACTCGGGAAAATATTGGACCCGGTCGCCGATAAACTGGTACTTGGTTTCTCTCTGGCCGGTTTAATCTACCGGTATAACCTGCCGCTTTGGGTGGGCTTGGTTTACCTGGTTAAAGAGACGGCTCAACTTCTTGGCGGCCTGTTTATCTTCCGGCGGCAGCGGATAACCTTACCTAGTAATCTGTGGGGAAAAGCGGGTACGACTCTCTTTTTCACCGGCTTTTTTCTTTATTTATTCTCCCCGGAGCACGGGTTCTACTTGGTCCTTACGGGACTTGCCGTCTCGGTTATTGCTTTTTGCACTTATACCGTGGAACTGTTTAAACAGGTAAAAAAGACGCCGCATGCGGCCAACCGGTCCTAATAACCTAGCGGGGCCGGCAACCCCTCCGCTCCGCCACCCCTAACTACCTCCATTCTTTTTGATAACCCTTATCCACGTCTCCGCGACTGTCACAGTCTATTTCGCCCGGTTTTTCGATAAGACATCAAAAGCCACGGCCATCAGGAGGACAAAGCCCTTAATCGTCATCTGCCAGTCACTGCCGATACCCATCATGATCATACCGTTATTGAGGACGCCCATCACCAGAGCGCCGACGATCGCCCCGATCACCGTGCCGACCCCGCCGGTGGCGGAAGCCCCGCCGATGAAACAGGCGGCAATGGCGTCCAATTCAAAACCGCTGCCCATAAGAGGGAAGGCCGAATCGGTACGGGCGGCGAAAACAATCCCCGCCACTGCCGATAAAACCGCCATGTTCAGATAGACGAAGAAAAGTACCCGGTTGGTATCGACCCCCGAAAGCTGGGCGGCTCTCTCATTACCGCCCATGGCATAAATATATCGCCCGGGTACGGTTTTAGTAGCAAAAAAGTGGTAACCGGCGATGAGCGCCACCAGAATCACCAAGACAATGGGGATACCCCTGTATGCAGCTAAGGCGTAGGCAAAAAGGTTAACCGCCACGATAATGAGGAGAAGTTGGCTGAGAAAGAGGACGGGCGGGATAACCCCGGTGTTGTTTTTAATTTTCGCCCGGCGTTTTTTTAGTTGAGTGAGAATAAGAAAGATGGAGAAGATTGCCGAAAAAACAATGGGCGTCAGATTGAAACCTTTAATAAAAGGAAAGAGATCCGGGAGATAACCGGAACTGATGGACTGGAAAGACCGGGGAAACGGCGATAACGTCAACCCCTTCAGGATGGTGTTGGTCAGGCCCCGGAACATGAGCATTCCGGCGAGGGTGACGATGAACGCGGGGATGCGGACATAGGCGATCCAGAAACCCTGCCAAACCCCGATGACCCCGCCCATCAGCAGGCCAATGATGATGGCGGTGGTAACATCCATTTTCTGCTCAATGATCAGCGTGCCGACGATCGCGGCGATAAAAGCGGCCACTGAACCAACGGAAAGGTCAATATTGCCGCCGGTCAGGATACAAAGGGTCATGCCAATCGCCAGAATAAGGACATAACTGTTTTGCAGGATCAGGTTGGTGACATTCATCGGTACCAGGAGAATACCCGTGGTGATCTGGAAGAAGATCATAATAACCACTAAAGCGATTAGCATGGCATATTGGCGGATATTTGCCTTCAGAGTGTAACCGATTGATTCATATTTCACGGTTTGCATCATTTTTGCCGTCTCCATTATAGACCCCCCTATTGTTCTGCGTGCTTTGCATACTCTGCATAATGCACCGCATAATCTTCTCCTGAGAGGCATCTCCCTTGGTGAGTTCACCAACGATCCGGCCTTCATTCATCACATAGATCCGGTCGCAAAGGCCAAGAACCTCGGGGAGCTCGGAGGAGATGAAAATAATCGCTTTACCCTCCTCAGCCAGTTGATTGATGATCGTATAGATCTCATATTTCGCCCCCACATCGATGCCCCGGGTCGGTTCATCCAGGATCAAAATGTCCGGTGCGGCAAAGATCCATTTGGCCAGCATCACCTTTTGCTGGTTACCGCCGGAGAGGTTTTGGATCTTCTGGTAGATACTTGACGACCTGATATTCAGCTTGCTCCGGTATTCCGTAGCCACGCGGGTTTCTTCATGGTCACGAATAATCCATCTTTTACTGATCTTGTCAAGACTGGCCAGGGAGATGTTTTGCCGGAGATCGTTGATCAGGATGAGCCCGGCATTTTTCCGGTCTTCAGTGGCATAGGCCAAACCATTTTTAATGGCGTTTTGAATGCTATTAATCATCAGTTTTTTCCCGGCTTTGATGATCTCGCCGCTGATCTGCCGGCCGTAGGCCTTGCCAAAGATGCTCATGGCAAATTCGGTCCGGCCTGAACCCATTAACCCGGAGATGCCCACAATTTCCCCCCGGTGGACGCGGATACTCACATCTTTAATGACTTTTCGCCCTTCAATTTTTGGGTCATAGACAGTCCAGTTATTTATCTCCAGGTAAACTTCGCCGATTTTTGGCCGGCGCTTCGGAAACCGGTCCGTCAATTCCCGGCCGACCATTCCTTTGATGATCCGGTCCTCATTGATCTCACCATTTCTGACATCAATGGTTTCAATGGTGGTCCCGTCCCGGAGGATGGTAATGGCATCGGCCACTTTGATCACTTCGTTTAATTTATGGGAGATTAAGATCGCCGTAATCCCGGATTTCTTCAACTCCAGCAACAACCGTAAGAGATTGTCGGAGTCCTCTTCATTGAGGGCAGCGGTAGGTTCATCAAGGATCAGGAGTTTGACCTCTTTTGCCAGGGCCTTCGCGATTTCCACCAGTTGTTGCTTGCCGACGCCGAGGTCCTTAATCAGCATGTTGGGGTTTTCTTTCAGCCCCACTTTTTCTAGGAGTGAAACCGCATCCTGGCGGGTCTTTTCCCAATTGATCACGCCCCATTTTACCCTCTCATTCCCGAGGAAGATATTCTCAGCTATGGAAAGGTAGGGGATGAGGGCAAGATCCTGATGGATAATGGCGATCCCCTTCCTCTCACTCTCCCGGATACTTCTGAAGGCGCATCTTTCGCCCTGGAAGATAATCTCGCCGCTGTATGTCCCATAGGGATAAACGCCACTGAGGACGTTCATGAGCGTGGATTTACCCGCCCCGTTCTCGCCGACCAGGGCATGGATCTCGCCTGCCGTCACGCTCAGGCTGACATTGTCCAGGGCTTTGACCGCACCAAAGCATTTTGTGATATTTCTCATTTCAAGAATATTCATCTTATCCCGCCTTCTGATGGTAGGTAGAGATTATAGATAATGCTTCCGGGCAAAATTATCCTTCGGCAACCATGCCGGGATAAATTCGCCCGGAAGCACACTTCCCTTTTGTGATCAGCGGTATCTGAAAAATACGACTTTAGCTAGGAGAACTTTATCGTTTTTTGCAGGTATGTATCAGTATTATTTCTTATAATGTCCTGTTTTCCGAATACCGGATTAACGGTAGTTCAGATCTGCAGATCCTCCTCTGTGTAGTACCCGCTGTCGATGAGGAGTTCCCTGTAGTTGTTTATATCCGCATAAACAGGCTCACAGAGGAAGGAGGGGACAATCTTGACGCCATTGTGATAGGTTTTAGTATCATTAACCGGTGCTTCTTCACCTTTCATGATCGCTTCCACCATCTCTACTACCTTGGCCGCAAGGGTTCTTGTATCCTTGAAAATCGACATGGACTGCTGGCCTTTGAGCATGGCCTTAACATTGGCTTTGTCGCAATCCTGGCCGGTGATGACCGGGTAGGGTTTCTCCTCAGTACCGTAACCCGCGTTCGTCAGAGAGGTTACGATCCCAATGGCCAGACTGTCGTTGGGGGATAAAACCGCATCCAGCTTTTTGCCGTCGGCATAATAGGCGGTAATGAGGTTATCCATCCGCGCCTGCGCATCGGCGGAATCCCAACCGTGGATTGCGATGGTCGCAAACTCCGTTTGCCCGCTGGGAACCACCAGTTTCCCTGCATCAATGTACGGCTGGAGAACACTCATGGCGCCACCGTTGAAGAAGAGGGCGTTATTATCATCGGGTGAACCGGCAAACAACTCGACGTTGAACGGTCCCGCGTTTTCCTTCAGACCAAGCTTTTCTTCAATATACCGGCCTTGGATGACCCCCACTTGAAAATTGTCAAAGGTTGCGTAGTAGTCCACATGTTCCGAGTTCATCAAGAGGCGGTCGTAAGCAATTACTTTAACTTTATTCTCGGCAGCCTTGCGTAAGACTTCGGTCAAGGCTGAGCCGTCAATGGAAGCAATGACGAGAATTTTGCACCCTTTCGTAATCATATTCTCCAACTGTTGAATCTGGGTGTTCACATCATTATTGGCGTATTGCAAGTCCACCTTATAACCCTTCTCTTCCAGCTGCTTCTTCATGTTGGCGCCGTCCTGGTTCCAGCGTTGCAAGGATTGGGTGGGCATGGCGACGCCAATCAGGTTCTCATCAGCCTTTTTGCCGCATCCGGCAAAACTGCCGGCCAAAGCAAGGATCAACAGTAAGGAAATAAACCTCTTCATACTTTCTACTCCTTTCGTTTTCAGGTTTCCTAAAGGCTCCACGCTTTAGGAAGGTAAGCGCGCGTGCGCTTAGCGCTGGTTATCCGGTGATCACCCCCCATTTCCAGCCGTACTGACAGCCTCTTTTGAAGGAGGTGTCGTGTGGCTAAAGAAAAAACACCAAAATTCTACTATTAACATTATTAGTGTAATATTATTACACAAAAGAAATATTTTTCCTGCTAAAAAATACAGATCAGCATAAATACAATTTTCCCGGGCAAGATCAGGGGAAAAGGG
>FZPS01000122.1_pt14 | contig 11952 bp, 11 predicted proteins | sample 1817821 | NCBI WGS metagenome assembly FZPS01 (sample SAMEA104158645, study PRJEB21678) | metagenome | place: Germany | collected 2015-04-21 | reverse complement strand
TAACTTCCTTGAGCCACGGATGTTCTTCTTTAAGGGCGGGAAGACGGTTGTTCAGGTCGAAACAGGAGAGGTTTCGACCTTCCTGCTCATACGCCCGGATTTTCTGCTCCAGAGAATGGTTGTATACAAACCGACAGGCATGGATGTGTTTCATGAGGAGCGCAACCTGCTCCTCTGAAGGATACATCCGATACGTGTAGGCTTGGAACATACAAAATGTCATTTGGTATACACCAATATATACTCTCTACAATCTCTCTGAAAGCGCGCCGAAGGGGCGCCGCTTTCATCCCCGCACCTGTTGACCGGGGTCTTCCTCGCTCCGCCCCTTCACCCCGCAAGATAAATATAAGATTTTACCGAAGCGATATAGTTATCTGTGCCGCAGGAGGATATTTTAATATCAGAGACCACACCGCGGCAAGACAGGGGAGGCACGGTGCCTCGGAAAGACTCCAAACGCCGGGCGCACCCGGGGCATCTACTACACCGCTGCCGGATCCAAGATAACCGGATTGCAGCGGTTATTCCCTGCACGCAGCAAAGTAGTTTGCCCGGGACGGCGCACGAGGCTGCTTCTGAGCCAACGGGATGGGCACAACGCTCTGAAATCATGCAAAAGGGGCTTGAAACCCGATGCAGGCAAGGTCCAATTTCAGCACAGCAGGAGGAGCAAATGCAAAACCTTCTCATAAAGATCACTGATAGAAGCGCAAAAATTGGAATTATCGGTCAGGGCTACGTCGGCCTCCCGCTTGCGATGGCCTTTGCAAAGGAGTTTACTGTCTTCGGCTACGACGTCAGTTCAGGCACCGTCGAGCTGCTCCGGGCAGGGAAGTCTCACATCCAGGACGTTCCAGACACACAGCTCTCCCTATACCTCAGACAGACCTACTTCCCAACCTCTGATCCCGAAGACCTTCACCAGTGCGATTTTCTCATCATCTGCGTCCCAACACCGCTATCGGAAGACAAGATCCCGGATCTGAGTTGCATAAAGGATGCCTGCTCGACCCTCAAAACCATTCTGCACCGGGGGCAGTTTGTCATTCTGGAGAGCACGACTTTTCCGGGTACGACCGACGAGGTGGTGGTCCCGATCCTCGAAGAGACCAGGCTTGTCGCCGGCAGCGACTTCGGCATCGCCTACTCTCCGGAGCGGGTAGACCCCGGGAACAAGCAGTATCCCATCGATAAAGTGCCGACGGTCGTCGGCGGGATCAACGCCGAGTGTACCAAAGTGGCCGCCGCCCTCTACGGGAGTATCGTGGACCGGGTTGTCCCAGTTCAGGATGCCCGCACGGCGGAAGCCGTGAAGATGATCGAGAACATCTTCAGGAACGTCAATATCGCTCTGGTCAATGAGATGGCTCTCATCTTCGAACGGATGGGCATCGACACCTGGGAAGTGATCGACGCCGCGGCCACCAAGCCCTACGGTTTCATGCCCTTCTATCCTGGTCCTGGCATCGGCGGCCACTGCATTCCGCTTGACCCCTACTACATGTCTTACCGGGCGAAGAAATACGGTTTCATCCCCCGCTTCATCGAGACCTCCGGGGAGATCAACGAGTTCATGAAGATGCATACCGTCAACCTCGTCGAGAAGGGGCTCAGGCAGGTCGGCAAACGGGTTTATGGCGCGAGGGTCGCTGTAATGGGTCTCGCCTACAAAAAGAACATCAACGACCCGCGGGAGTCGCCTTCCATCAAGATCGTCGAGGAACTCGCAAACCTCGGGGCCAACGTGCGGGTCTACGACCCGTTCGTCCCCTCCCTTGCAACGAAGGCTGGCGTGTTTACCTCGGCAGAGAGCATCGAAGAGGCGCTTTCGGGGGCCGATTGTGCGGTATTCCTTGTGGACCACGATGCCTTTAGAGGACTGGACGTAGGGTATATCGGGAGCTGCATGAATACCCCCGTTCTTGTAGATTGTAAGAACCTCTTCCAACAGAAAGACGGAATCGTATATCTCTGTATTGGTAAAGGCGAGCGAGCCCGGTAACGGCCCGCACGGAATAGACTACATTTTTCAGGATGAACGCAAGTACCGTGCCTGCACGACCTCTGCCAAAAGTTGGGTTGGATGGAACAGTCGTGTAGACGGCACTAAATCCATACCGTGGCGGCTACAGAGCCGGAATCTCGGGCTCCATCAGATCCCGCAGCACATGGCCATGCGCACACCTGGTGCAAATCGGTGTTTTGGGACGGATTCCCGATAGAAGAGAGGAGAAAGAGGAGTATTCTCACCATACCTGCTAAATAATAAATAGTAAACCATTAAATTGATAATATGCTCTTGTGGATCGGCATGGGGCTCATTGTTGCTGCAGTCGCCCCATATGTAGTATATCTTATCGGGATTAACATAGGGCGGAAACCGGATAAGCTGCCTGTTCCTCTAGAATATCCTGCTATCAGCATCATCATCTCTGCGTATAACGAAGAGGCTGTGATCAAGGAACGGGTCCAGAATATCCTTGCATCTTCCTACCCGGTAGACCGATACGAGGTGATCTTTATCGATGACTGCTCGTCCGACAACACAAAACGGATTGCAGAAGAGGCCTTCACTGAGGCGGGGATCACTCATCGCATCATCGCCAATACCGAGCGTCTAGGAACGAACCGCTCATACAACAAAGTAATGGGCCTGGCTCGTTACCCGATCATCGTCACCACGGATGCCGACGTCTTCTTCGAGCGCGACGCTCTCGCACATCTCATTGCCCGGCTGATCAGCGACGATCGGATCGCCGCGGTCTGCGGGGACCTCCATCCCCTTCCAAACGATCCCTCGCACCCAGCACAGATGGAGAGCGCCTACAGGGACTACTATGGTCGGATGTGCAGTTGGGAGAGCGCGGTAGATTCGACCTATACGTTCAATGGTGCGCTGGTTGCGTTCAAGCGCGACCTCGTAACCCGGATTGATGATAAGCGGGGAGCAGACGATGCAAATACGGCGTTTGAGGCTATTCGGCGAGGATACCGGACAGCCTACGAACCCGCAGCCGTAGTATACGAAGACATCCCTCCGAACTTCTCCAGGCAGTACCGGCAAAAGATCCGGCGTGCAACCCGGCTGATTGAGGCGACAACGGCGAACCTTGACCTGCTCGGGAACTCCCGCCCATTCTCACGCTTTTTCTACCCGCTCCGCATCTACATGTACCTTGTGACACCCGGCCTTTTCTTCATCGGCAGTGCGCTCTTCGTCGTCGGCCTCGCCCTGACGCATCCCCTTCTTGCCGCCGCGCTCTTCGGCGTTTTCTTCCTGGCGGCCATCCTGTGGAGGAATAGTACGGTCGTCTCGTTTGTCACCAACCAAGTCTATCTCGTGAAAGGGCTGCTCAACCTCGGGAAAGATATGCGGGTGTGGGAGAGCACCTCAAAGAAAGCAAGGACCGGATGATATTCCCTCCTTTACCTGGTTCAGGATCGGCAGCCCCGGACAGCGGGGCCTGCTTTCCCATCTCCGACCGAAGGCGCCGGGCAGCAGGCAGAGGTATCTCCGCAGGGCCTCTGCACGAGTAATATATTTCCCTGCGGGGCAGATTGAATAAGTATGTGCGGTATTGCCGGGCAGTTTAACCTCTTGGGGGGGCCGGTAGATCGGGACTTGATCCGGCGGATGTCGGAACTTCTTGTGCATCGCGGGCCCGACGGGGACGGCATCCACATCGATGGGTCGATAGGGCTTGCCCATCGCCGCCTGGCAATCATCGATCTCTCCGATGAAGGGCGCCAGCCGATGACCAACGAAGACGAAACGCTCTGGCTGGTCTTTAACGGGGAGATCTATAATTACCGGGAACTCATGGAGGAACTGATCTCGTACGGGCACCGCTTTTGGTCCAGGACCGACAGTGAGGTGATCCTCCATGCATACGAGGAGTGGGGGAGGGACTGCCTGCAGCGGTTCAACGGGATGTGGGCGTTCGCTCTCTGGGACTCACAAAAGGAGGAACTGTTCTGCGCCCGCGATCGCCTGGGGGTTAAACCATTTTACTACGCCCGGACCGGCGACTCGTTCCTCTTCGCCTCCGAGATCAAGGCATTGCGAGCACATCCGGAGATAGGGAGGCACCCGAACGACGAGATGGTGTCCGCGTTCCTCGCGTGGGGCCTTGCGGATCACACCGACCAGACGATGTTTGAAGGAGTATTCCAGCTGCTTCCGGCGCACTACATGGTCGTCAGAAAGGGGGGGATCGCAGAGCACGCAGCCTTCTGGAAGGTTACGTTCAGCTCCGCACTGGAGTCTGAACCCAATTCAGATGAACGCCTCGCCTCCGATTTTTTAGGCCTCCTTGAGGATGCGGTTGACCTCCACCTGCGAAGCGATGTGCCGGTTGGAACCTGCCTCTCCGGGGGACTGGACTCCTCCACCCTGACGGCGCTCATCGACCGGACGCTCCACCGGGAGACTTCCGGGGAAGACCGCCCACCACAGAACACCTTTTCAGCCTGCTTTGAGGATGCACGGTTTGATGAGAGCGCCTACATCGATACCGTCGTGGAGAGCTTGGGCGTCAGGTCATACCGTGTCTATCCCGATACCAGGACAATATGGGACGACCTCGATCACCTGCTCTACATCAACGACGAACCGTTTGCCGCCCTGACGCTCTACTCCCAGTACTGTGTCATGCGGGAGGCGCAACGGGAGGTGAAGGTGGTGCTGGATGGACAGGGGGCGGATGAACTCCTTGCAGGCTACATTGCCTACCAGTTCTGCCATATCAGGGGGCTGATCCGGGAGTTCTGCATTCTTCGGGCTGCACGGGAGTTCCTCGGATTATTCAGGCATCACCGGGACTTTCTTTCGTACGGTCTGACGCAGTTTTTCGCCAGGAAGAGGCACCGGAGCCTTCTCCGTTCGGAAAATTCTCATTTTCCCCGCTACCGCGGCACCCTGAGCGAAGCTCTGGAGACCGACCTGATGCGGGCGAACCTGCCGTATCTGCTCCACTGGGAAGACCGGACAAGCATGGCCTTCTCTATTGAAGCACGGGTGCCCTACCTGGACTACCGGGTCGTGGAGTTCCTGGCTTCGCTGCCTGCGGATCAGAAGATCCGCGGCGGCGTAACCAAGTTCATCCTCAGGAAGGCAATCAGGGGGCTGGTACCCGACGCAGTCCGGTGCAGGATGGATAAGAAAGGGTTCGCTACTCCGGAAGAGGTCTGGATGCAGGGCGATATGAGTGAGAAGGTTCTTGAGATCCTGTCGTCGGAGACGTTCCGGAACCGGCCCTACTGGGATGCTGATGCGGTAGAAGGGAGTTACAGGGATTTTCTTGCGGGGAAGGCACCCTACTCATCTGAGATCTGGCGTATGGTCTGCTGCGAACTCTGGTTGCGGCGGTTTATCGACCCGGCGGGAGCATAGCCTCCCTAGGGTGGGGGACACCAGTTAACTGGAAGAAGACCAGCCGCTTCAGCAGTTCATCAGATCTGGCCCAGGCGGACGTACTGCTTCAGCCCGAAACTTGCGAAACTGTAGGTGTACTTTATCGCTCGGATTATCCCGGACGGGCCTGTCCTGTAGAGTTTCATCCCTACGAGCATGTTCCTGAAATAGTGAAAGACGAGTTTAACGTTCCTCATGAACAGCGCGCGCGACGATATTTTAAGACCTTGAAGGTCGTCCGTGGCATTCTTCCCGATTGCATCGAAGCGCTCCTTCTTCTCTGGCGGGTAATCCTCGAAGTACCCCCGATGATGGTAAATCACCTCCGGGATGAACTTGATTCTGCCGTTGACCACCGCCTTCTCATGTATCGCACCGTAATACCGTAGCCGGTCCCTCTTCGCAAGTCTGACATGGATCTCCGGGTGTCCGCACGGTGCCTCAAGGACCGTGCCGTCCGGGAGGACATCGTGCCTGAGAAAGGAATAAGCATCGTATTTTTTGGTTGATGTTAACTCCCGGAGCATCTGCAGGAACTCAGGTTCGAGTGTTTCGTCTGGATCGAGGATGAATACCCACTCGCCGTGTGCTCGCTCGATCCCGCAGTTTCGCTCAATGGCAAAACTGCCAGAGAACTTCCTCTGGATTATCACGGCACCGAACTTTTCAGCAACGTCAACCGTATTATCCTCGCTTTGCCCGTCGACGACAACAATCTCATCGACATACGGGGCGATCATCTTCAACGACCGGGCCAGAGCAGCTTCCTCGTTTTTCGTGATCAAGCAGGCTGAGATCCTCATTCTGTCACGAATTCCTCCCGTGGCTCTCGACACCCGGGATTTTTTTATAGATACTCTGCACGGTGCCGGCAACCCGGGTCCACGAAAACTGTTCTACTGCTTTTTTGCGGGCCGCAATCCCCATCTCTCTCCGGGTGGCATCGTCAGTCAAAACACGCACCAGCGCGTCGGCGAGCTGAGAAGGGTTCCTGGGTTCCACAAGGAGTCCAGTCTTGTCGCCATCGATCAGATATGGTATGCCCCCGACGCTTGTCCCCACCAGAGGCCTGCCGCACGCCATCGCTTCAAGCCCCGCGATACTGGTCGCTTCCTTGAGGGAGGGGAGAACCACGACGTCCGCTGCCGTATACCATGAGGGCATATCGGCGTTGGGAACCGATCCAGCAAAAGTAATGTGATCCAGCACTCCGAGTTCGCGGGCTCTCTTCTGAAGCAGGGTCAACTGGTCCGGATATGATCCCCCGACGATGAAAAACCGGGTATCCGGACATTGCCGGAGGACCGCCGGAACCGCTTCAACCAGGTATTTGACACCGTTCTTCGGTTCGAGACGGCGAGGACAGAGCACGATCTTGGCGTCCGGCGCCAGAGCGTACTGGTGCCGGATATTTTTGGGCGGGACCTCCGGCGAAAATTTTTCCGTATCGACGCCGTTCGAGACAAACGTAATCTTCTGCTTTGGGATCCCAAGCGATTCGACCGCCTCGGCGAGTTCATTGCTTGGGGTAATGATGTGATCCATACGAGTGTAGACCCACCGGTACAGCCACAACAGTCTCCCCTGCTCCAAGCGATCCAGGAACCCGGAGGTATGTTCAGTTGCAACCCCGGGAACCCCAGGATGCAGTCTCGATACAAACCCATCGGGAAACACATAGTGAGAATGCAAGAGATCTATCTTTTTTGCCTTTATGACACGTCTCACGCTGAAGTATTCGAGCACGGCAAACATCGGATAGAATAGCATGGTGTTCCGGGGCAGGTATATTCGGACAATATGAAGACCGTCGATTGTTTCTTCTTTAGGTGCAAAGAATGCCTCTCTAAACGTAACTATCGTGACGTCGTTTCCCATGCTCCGGAGCGCTCTGGCAAGCTCGTAGACATGTGCTGCGATCCCTCCGACATTTGGGAGAAAATCTACCGAAAGTATGCAGATATTGAGCCCCATCCACTCCCCTAACTACATTTACGTTAGGCTCTTTTTATGCTTTCCCATCTCTATGATCGCAGGCAGTTAACTTCACACCGAAAACACTGGGACAACAGCGCTATATATGCGTTAGGTCAATTAATGGAATACCACACCATTATGCAGGTGAACTATGAGCGTTGCGATTATCCTCGGCACACGGCCTGAGATCATTAAAATGTCCCCGATAATCCGGGAATGCGAAGGGAGGGGAGAGGATTACTTCATCCTTCACACCGGTCAGCATTACTCATATTCGATGGACAGGATCTTTTTTGAACAACTGCACCTCCCGGATGCACGATATAACCTCAACGTGGGCTCGGGTCTGCAGGGAGAGCAGACCGGAAGGATGCTCGGAGAGATAGAGCGGGCTTTGATCGACGAAGAACCGCATGTGGTTCTCGTGCAGGGAGACACCAACACGGTGCTCGCAGGAGCGCTTGCCGCAGTGAAACTCCACATTCCTGTGGGACATATCGAGGCCGGCCTGCGGAGCAACGACCGGAGGATGCCAGAGGAGATCAACCGGATCCTGACAGATCATGTTTCTGATTACCTTTTTGCGCCGACCCGGGAGTCGCTGCAAAACCTGAGGAACGAAGGGGTGCCTGAAGAGAAGATCTTCGTCTGCGGAAACACAGTCGTGGATGCGGTCTTCCAGAACCTCTCGATCAGCGAACAGACAGCAGATCCTCTTGCAGAACTCGGGCTCCGGCCGGGCGGTTACTTTCTGGTAACGGCCCACCGCCAGGAGAACGTCGATGACGCAAGAAAGATCAGCAACATCTTCAAGGGTCTGGAGCGCATCGCGGCCGAGTATGCAATGCCTGTGATTTATCCCATGCATCCCCGGACGAGGAAGATGATGGAGAGGTTCGGGTTACAGGCAGGAGCGGTCCGTTGCATCGATCCTCTTGATTACCTCTCCTTCCTCCAGTTGGAGAAACATGCAGGACTGATCCTGACAGATTCAGGAGGAGTACAGGAAGAGGCATGTATTCTCTGCGTGCCCTGTGTGACGTTGCGGGAGAATACAGAGCGGCCGGAGACAGTGGCTGCAGGGGCAAACATCCTGGTGGGAACTGATCCTGGAACGATTGCGGAAGGCGCGCGGATAATGATGGAGAGGGAGTGCGTCTGGCAGAACCCCTACGGCGACGGGACGGCAGGGAAGAGGATCGTAGATATCATTGGTAGGGGGAAGTAACTCTTCTTTTAGAGAGGGGCAGCAAAGACACCCAACAGTAGATCAAATCATTACCTGTCCCGATCAGCAGAATGATGTGAACGACAGAGGATCCATCCTGTGAGAGCATCTTGCAGAGCACAGATGAGGTTAGCATCCAGCCATAGGATATCCTCTGCGCTCTCGAGGGATTGATACCTTTCGTATTTCACCCGCAGATTTTTTTGCAAAGTTTAACGAACTGGTTGGTAGCCTCTGCAATGTTCAGGCTGGCGGGCCTCTTTGTCCTCCCATTATGGCAGTCAGAGACGACTTGCTGAAGACAGCTACATACCTCCGAAAGATTACCCTGATCACAGTAGTAGAAATTGCAAGTTGAACTGTTTCTCCGTACTTCATCGTTGCTGTAACCGAGGAACAGAACAGGTAACGATAGTGATGTATACTCATAAAACTTCGATGGAATTGTGTACCGGGATACAGAACTTCTGTTCTGCACTACGAGACATATATCGCTTTGACGTATGTGACGCACAGTCTCACTGCGACTCACGACACCGAGATAACGAATAAACGGAACGGATGATATCTGTTTCCGGACCCTGTCATCAACGTATCCTGCAAGAGTAAGGGTGACCTCCTTATCGAGACCCTCAGCATGGATCGCTTCAAGCAGCACGTCCAAATTGCGATCCCCAGCGAGGGTGCCGCCATGGAATATGTTGACCGTGTTAAAGGCACGCTCCGCCCGAACCGGCTCCGTAATAGGCAAATAGTGGATGTTTGCACCGGGGTAAATCGAATAAACAGACGTTTTCCCTAACCGAGCCCGGTAGTGTTCTGCGCATGTTTCCGTAAGACAGACTAATGCATCCGCTTTTTTTAAGCACTCTTCAGCGATGTAGAGATAGTCAAGATCCCGTTTGCTGGGTCTGTATGTTGGCCCATCGAGATCCTCGAAGAGCAAGGGGTCCTGAATCTCAGCAACCCATGGGATGTGGATCTTATCGAGAGCGCGCGCAACGGCAATGTGAACTGTTGCAGGCCCCCCGGTGGTGTAAATCAGATCAAAACGGTTACTGCGCAGAGATTCCAATATAGCCTTCTCATAAAGAGGTATAAGATCCCAGTTACCAAATTTATCTTTTTTATCATCCTTGACTTTCTGGAAGAAGTGGTCCCTGCGTCGTCTCAGAGACTCTCGTAACGCAAGGATCCTGGTTTTCCCAAGAACACGATTGTTACGGAGTAGATTGAATGCTTTTACCATCCGTACTCTGCATCTTCCAGAGATTCCATTCTCGAGCACAATGAGCGGGATGCCACAAGGCATGTGAGGATAAGTCTCGATGACTCCAGATACATTGACATCCTGATACTCGCGCAGGCATTCGATCCTGTCACAGATGTGATTTGAGGACGGAGAGTCCGGCATTCCAAGGTTACTCGTGATCAAGAGAATATTCAAGAGATCATCCCCCTCCGTTGAAAAAGGAAAACTTTTAGATACCCTTCGGAACTGCAGATCTTGCCAACATGCCTTGCGATGTTGGCAAAATGCCTTGGGTAGAGAGAGTACACCCCTCCCCGATCCAAGCAAGTTTCCGCTATAGGAGTTATGCCATCTAGGTCCCCAATCTCGGCATTAAAGTTGCGGATCTTATATTCTCTTGGGTACTCCCACCTCTTCAAAATAACGAGAAGAAGATATATAATTCGATATGGGAGCCAATAATGGTTGGGAATCCCGATGACGAGGTACCCTCCCGCCTTCGTGTAGCGCACCATCGTCTCTATAATCGCTCGTCTCTCCCTCTCATCAAAATGCTCCAGCAGCCCTGCGCTGAACACTACGTCATACCTATCATGTAAAGAGTCTGCATCTGCTAGGAGGATATCAAGATTGACAGTATCAACAGCCTGTCCGATCTTTTCGAAAAGCATAACTCCCTTCGTCAGTGCGACACTATCGAAATCAAGGATGCTTTTCTTGAATTTTTGAGGCAGCAACGCACTCGTTATACCGAATGAAGATCCAACCTCCAATGAAGATGGGGACTCATCATTACAGAATAGATCAGAGATGTAATCCGCTAACTCAGTCTGAAAAGGACAGGGATTATCGTAAGCATACAGCAGATCTGCAATCCCGACTGAGTTTGATCTCTCCTGCCATATGTCGAGATCGTGTTGAACGTCCATTGCTTCCGTGCGGACCATCATATAAACTTAGCAGAGATATTCACCGGGTGCGCATAAGAAAGTTATGAATGAGGCCATCAATCCAATGTCCTCGCTGGTTTGATGGCAACTTTCAGCGACCACGCAGATCCCCTCCCTCCTCCCCTCACTCTGCATAATTAGAATCCTCCCCCTCATCTCCCACCCTCTCATAGAGACGATACCTCGAGCCTTGAGAGCAAATTGTGGCAGATCCTGGAAAACAGAGATAGCTCCCGCTCTTCATGCCCTCTGTATTTCGGGGGGAGTTTCCTCAACTCCAACTGAGTATCAGATTTCCTCAGACCAGTGCACTCAGGTGCGTTGGATTCTTCAGTCCCGCGCGCAGCCCGAACAGAAGGAGAATTTGATATGCAACGAAGTTGAGAGTCATATAGAGTTTCCGGCTCTCCTGTCGGATCCCTTTGAGGCGAAAGGTTACAGAAGCCTTAATCCGGCCATGGATCCGTTCACACTCACCGCGGCTTTGTATGCGAGTGGGGAATTCCGGGTCGAGAAGATTCTTGTTTTGCAAATGCATCCCGACCTGTTCACCTCTTCCCTGCTGGTAGAGGAATCGCAACGGTTGAGTCAGGGGAGCATGGATATCTCCCCCTGCTCTCCAGAGTTTGTTGACCCAATGCCGGATGCGTGGTTCCGTCCCTTCTTCCTGGATCACTGCTCCCTCCCGGGTATCAATACAGGGTCGAGCATTCAGATGATACCAGAGGTGTGCATGTGCCGTGCCGCGTATGAGTCGTATCCAGTATCAAGCAGCACATCTGAGTTTGGATTCCAGCGCCTTCACTCTCTCGATACGTGGAAAAAGATGGGTTAAATCCGCATCAGTCCCATTCGAGTAGACCATGGTGAGCGGGTATGGTCCGAGATGGAAGATATGCGCTTTATCCATCCATCTTAACCTGGTAATGCGGGTGAAAAGGAGCATATCTGTCATACCGGGATGCTTCGATTGGAGTCGAATCGATGATCCCAACTCTCTCGTTCTGTGCCCCGAGAACAATTGCCTCACCGACAAGATGCATGAGCCGTTCCACACCCTCGACGCCGAGACGATATTTCACAAAATGGTGGAGTGTTGCAGGATTGGGCAATTGATACCCTGCTTCAG
>FZPS01000080.1_pt88 | contig 11952 bp, 10 predicted proteins | sample 1817821 | NCBI WGS metagenome assembly FZPS01 (sample SAMEA104158645, study PRJEB21678) | metagenome | place: Germany | collected 2015-04-21 | reverse complement strand
ATATCTTACAATACTAGGAACAAATACGCTTCTATAACGTCTATATAGCATAACACTCAAAGGAGGCTATGGTGTGAAAATTAAAACATCGCTTATTGCCGTTGTATCGGCATTAATGATGCTTATCCCATCCACACAGGCGATTGCATCGGAAGTCCCCCGCAAAAAAATTACGGTGAGGCAAGAGATTACTCTGAATACAGAACCTTATATCCTTGATGACCAGATAATGATTCCTCTGCGCTCCTTTGCCGAGTCCTTAAACTGCCGTGTAACATGGAATGGGTCTATGAAGGAGATAAAGGTCCATTCTCAAACCAAAGAGCTGTACAGTTTACATGTCGGCAGCGATAAAGCCAAAGTTTCCGGTCAGGAGTATGCGCTCAAAAACAAGGTGACATTAATAAACGGCACTTCCTTTGTGGAAGCAGACTTTCTTAGATTTGCACATGGTATTGAGTTTGACGAAAACAGCATAGAGATTCAAAAGTACAGCTATGTATTTGAAAAGGACACGTTGGGCTTTGAAGCCATATTTGCGGATTACCATTATGACCCAACGGGAAATTACGATATTTACGAGCTGACCTGGGATTACAGGGAAATTCCCGTAGAGGGCAGGGAAAGCATGGGGCTGTATATCGCCTCGCATAACCGTAGCGATGATATCTTCATGGGGTATTTCAAAGAAATAAGCGGCCTTGAGCCTAACAGGGAGTACACCTTTGACGTGGAGTTTCTCCTTGCCACAGATGTTGAGGGCGGCTTGATAGGAATTGGCGGCCCTCCCGGCGAAGCCGTTTTTGTTAAATGCGGCGCTTCTACGGTCAAGCCGGAGGTAGTACTCGAAAACAACAACTTCAGAATTAATATCGACAAGGGAGCCCAAAGTGACAGCGGCAAGGCAATGCGGGTCATAGGCAACATGGCAAAACCTAATGGCGCTCCCGAAGGCTTTGTGTTTAAGCGAATGGAGGCCTCTTTCAGCGTAAAAACCGATTCCGAAGGCCGCTTATACCTGATTATAGGAACAGATTCAGGCTTTGAGGGCTTCACCGAATATTACATTGATGATGTGACTTTAGCTATTAAATAGCAAAAAGCTTTCCGCTGTATGGCGGAAGCTTTTATTTTACTTTCCTGCTTGGCTGTTTAGTTTTAATGTGCTAATTAAAAAAATCCGTGACCGTTATTACGGTCACGAATGTGGCGGAGAAGGAGGGATTCGAACCCTCGATACCCTTTTGGGGTATACACGATTTCCAATCGTGCGCGCTCGACCAGCTACGCGACTTCTCCAGATTTTATATGGTTGTGCTCCAAGCCTTTCTCTGAGCCTTATCCAATGGCTTCAAAGTCAGCTTTGTTATTATAAAATAGATCCCCTTTAAAGTCAAGAACTTAGTATCAAAAGTTTATTGAAGTGAAAACGGGAAACAAGGAAAAATCACTCCGCAAGTTCTGCTTGCGGAGTGATAATGTCCTTTTTATTTATTTCTTTTCATCATCCGGCTTGGAGGTATTGCTGTTATCCTTGGGTCCTGAGCCCCGGCTGTCTGCCGGCCGGCGCTCCCAAATTGCAGGCTTTGCGTCCTGGCCGTTTTTCAGTTGCCTTTTTCTTCTGACGGCTCTCCAGATAAGCAGGATAATGACCACAATTACAATAATGGGAATAAGCTTAATGATGAACAACAGCAGGGCCAGGGGCAGCTCGCCAAACACATATATCCCGATACGCTCCATCTCATTAACGAAGCGCTCCCTGGTGTTTTTCATCCGGGCGGAGACCCGCTCCCCAAAGGTGCGGGGCACGTCATCTTCCACGGCAGTGGGTTTTATCACTTCGTACAAGTGAATATTTACCGTGCTGTAGGACACAAGGGAGTCAATATTCCGCAGGCTGGACTCTATGCTCTCAATCTGATAGCGCACCTCGGTGAGCCGGGTATTAAGGGCTATTATGGTATCTATGTCCTTGGCCTGGGTCAGCAGTTGGCGGAGGGTTTCCTCCTCTACCCTGTAGTTCTCCAGGCGGGCGGTCAGGTCGATATAGGCGGCCGTTGCGTTCTCGGTCCTGCGGCTTCTGTTAAATATGCCGCCTATGTTTCCGCAGGATTTCTCGAAGTCATCCAGGGACTCCGCCGGTATCCTCAGAGTGAAGGATGCCGTTCTCAGGTCATTTTCCCTGATGCGGTTGTTGTCCACGTTGGCATATTCAATGTAACCTCCATACTCCTTTGTAAGCTCCTCAATCGAACGTATGGATGCCTCATAATCCAGGGTCTCTATGCTAAGGTCAAGGGTGTAGATTAGCTTTTGGCTGATGGTTGCAGTGCTTCCAACCCCTCCTCCCGAAACAGCACCATCGTTTTTCCCTGCTTGCGGAGCAGGCACCGGAGGGGCCGCCTCTTCGTCATAATTCAGTCCGGCACCCGAATTATAATCGTACATTTCCGATGGGCTTTCAACCATGTCTTCGGCTTTTGAGCTCCCGCTGCCGCCGCAGCCGACCAGCAAGGCAAGAATCACAAGCATGGCGCAAAGTAGAATGGCTGCTCTGGTCTTTTTCATCTCGTCTCCCCCATTAATGTTGATTATGATGAAGGAATCAAACCCCTCCGGAAAACCGGTGCGGCCAGTACTCCCGTCACCAATGCATATATGACGCAACAGTTTCAATTATGTTCCCTCTGTCAATGAAAAGGCTTTATACCAGCAGCAAGTATACTGTCAGGGGTATGGTCAGCACCGAAAGCACAGTTGTGATAAATACGCCTTTGCTGGCAAGAGCCTCGTTGCCTTTATACTCTGTACAAAGCAAGGTGGAGTTGGCAGCAACGGGCATTGAGGCAAGCACCGTAGCCATGCCCAGAATAAGGGGATTAGTCACAAAAATCCTGAGAATGGCCCAGATTATAACAGGCATTAGAATAAGCTTTACAGGCGCTAAAACGTATAACCGCCAGTCGCCGAATACTTCCTTCAAAGACATATTCCCCAGAGATGAACCTATTACCAGCATCGCGGCGGGCACCACCATATCGCCTAAAAGCTCCGTTGCCCCGGCAATAGGTTTCGGAATGGGTATTTTCAATACAAATATAAGCACGGCTACGACAGCGGAAATGAGGGGAGCGTTTAAAAACTGTTTAAAGTTGATTCTGGCCTTTTTTCCGCTGCCCGAGGAAATCATCATTACGCCCAGGGAGTATGTAAGAAGATTGAACGGTATGTTAAACAACGAGGCGTAAAAAACCGCGGCGTCACCGAACAGGGAAGCAACTATCGGGAACCCCATAAATCCTACGTTTCCGAACAATGCCATGAACTGAAATACTCCCCTGTCTCCGGGTTTTATTCTTAGAACCCATGTAAAAAGAACAACTACAACAAGCATTATGGCATAAGCGACAAAAGATATGCCAACAAGTCCCAGCAGCTCCAGTCCTGTAAGACTAGGCTCCGCGTTCATAACGGCAGCAAGAATCATGGCGCTCTGCGCCAAAACAACCACTATACGCGTGAGGTGCTTGTTTGCCTGGTCATTAATAACCCCGGTTTTACGTGCAAAGACTCCAACCAGAAGCAAAATCAGCAGAATTAGCATTAGGTTTATTATTGATGATATCTCCATTAACAAATCGCCTCGTTATACTTTGAGTATGACCCTTGCCACGCTAAAGTAGACGCAAAGGGATAATGCATCGACTATGGTTGTGATAAAGGGACTGGCCATAACAGCCGGGTCAAAACCAAGTTTTTCAGCAAGCATAGGTAGCGAACAGCCCACAAGCTTTGCAATAAGCACTGTTGACACAAGCGTAAGGCACACCACAGCCGCTATCATAACGCTGATATCGGAATTGCCCAACAGTACCCGGTCCACCAGAAGCATTTTAATAAAGTTGATAGCGGCCAGAGAAATGCCGCTGAGCAGTCCTACCCGCATTTCCTTCCACATGACGCTCCCAATATCCGCAAACTTAATGTCGCCCAGGGAAAGGCCGCGCACTACGGTAACGGAGGACTGACTGCCGGAATTTCCGCCTGTATCCATGAGCATAGGTATAAAGGCCATCAGCGCCGCCTGGGCGGCCAGAGCATCCTCAAAATTAGAGATAATCATGCCCGTGAATGTCGCGCTTATCATGAGCAGCAAAAGCCAAGGTATGCGGTTTCTCCACAGTTCAAGTACGCCCAGCTTCATATAGGGTCTGTCCGAAGGGGTTATGGCGGCCATCTTTTCGAAATCCTCGGTGGCCTCTTGTTGCATGACGTCGATGACGTCGTCAACGGTGACAATCCCAACCAGGCGTCCTTCCTTATCCACTACCGGAACGGCCAGCAGATCATAGTCGGAAAAAAGGTTTATAACGCTCTCTTTATCTTCTGTGGTGGTGGTATATATGACCTTGGTGTCCATGATGTTCTCTATGACTTCATCATCATCGGCCAGAAGCAGTTCCCTTAAAGTCACAACCCCTTCCAGCCGCCGGTCGGCGCTGGTAACGTAGCAGGTATATATAGTCTCCCTGTCCTTCCCAATACGCCTTATTCTGGCAATGGATTCTAGGACGTTCATATATTTTTTCAAATCCACATACTCCGCCGTCATAATGCTGCCCACGGAGTATTCTGGATACCTCAAAAACTGATTTATCAGTTCCCGCGTCTCGCTGGTCGCGATGCGCATAACACGCTTTACCACGTTTGCGGGTAGTTCCTCCATCATGTCCACTGCGTCGTCCAGATACAGTTCCTCTATGATTCCCGCAAGTTCAGCGTCTGTGATGGAATTGATTATTTGCTCCTGTTCCTCTACCTCCAGGTTGGCAAAAACCTCGGCGCCTTTCTCCTTTGAAAGCATGCGGAAGACCATTGCCATCTGCTGAGGCTTCAGCTCAGTCAGAAATGCGGCAACGTCAAATTCATTCATACCCTCTAAAATTTGCTGGAGCTGCTTTATTCGTCGGTTTTCAAGGAGCTCAAAAAGCTCTTTGTGCACAATCTCCATATCCTTGTTTTCCATAGCGCTCACCTCCGAATAAAATACAGCCTTGAATTTTTATAAACTATTTTTATAACCCTAAATAATCCCTCTGTTCCTGAGAAAGTTCGTCAATCTTGACGCCCATGGCGGCCAGTTTGCGCCTGGCCACGGCATCGTCTATTTCCCGGGGCACCGGAATAAGGTCTGCAGGCAGCCTGCCCTGGTTTTTTGCCAAATACTCGGCGCTCAGGGCCTGAATGGCAAAGCTCATATCCATAATCTCTGCTGGGTGCCCGTCCCCGCCTGCAATGTTTACCAGCCTGCCCTGGGCCAGCAGGTACAGGGTTTTGCCCCCTTCCAGTCTGTAGCCCCGGATATTATGCCGGGCCTCGAACCGCTCTATGGCCATCTTGTCAAGGGCCCTAATGTCTATCTCAAGGTCGAAATGCCCCGCATTACACAGGACGGCCCCGTCCTTCATCTTTTCAAAATGCTCGGCTCTAACTACGTCCCGGCAACCGGTAACGCATATGAACATATCGCCCTCCGAGACGGCCTTATCCATAGGCATCACTGCGAAACCGTCCATAACAGCCTCCAGGGCGTGAACGGGGTCTATTTCCGTTATTATAACCCGGGCTCCCAGGCCCTTTGCCCGCATGGCCACCCCTTTTCCGCACCAGCCGTAGCCTGCAATCACTACATTTTTTCCAGCCACAATCAGGTTGGTAGTGCGGTTTATGCCGTCCCACACGGACTGGCCGGTGCCGTAGCGGTTATCAAAGAGGTGCTTGCAGTCCGCCTCGTTTACCATGACCATGGGGAAGCGCAGCTCTCCCCTCTTTGCCATTGCCCTAAGGCGGTGTATGCCCGTGGTGGTCTCCTCGCAGCCCCCTATCACGTGGGGTATAAGGTGGGTATATTTGGTATGCATGAGATTTACAAGGTCTCCGCCGTCGTCAATGATGATATTAGGAACGCATTCCAGAACCGCGCAGAGGTGCCGCTCATACTCCTCCTGCATGGCCCCATACCATGCGTGGACATCTATACCGCCTGCGGCCACGGCAGCCGCTACGTCGTCCTGAGTGGACAGAGGGTTGCAGCCTGTAACATGCATCTCGGCGCCCCCTTGGGCCAGAACACGGCACAAAAAAGCGGTTTTTGCCTCCATGTGGACGGAAAGGGCAATTTTCAGCCCCTTAAAGGGCTTTTTTTCCGCAAATTCGGCTGCGATGCCGGACAATACGGGCATGTGGGCGGCAGCCCACTGTATTTTACGCTCGCCCTGGGGAGCAAGTGATATATCGCGAATTTCGGACATTGTTGTTTCCCCCTGTTAAGATATCCCCAGCCTGGCGCAAGTCTTTTCAACTTCAAAATATACCCTCTGTGGGTCAATGGATGTAAATTCTCCGTTTTCAAGTATAATACGGCCGTTTATAATTATGGTGTGGGCCGAAAGCCCCGCTCCCGAATAAGCAAGGGCGGATACCGGGTCTCCTAAGGGAGTAATACCGGGCTGGTTTAAATCGAAAATGGCCAAATCCGCCAAAAACCCCGGCCTAATCTCCCCGGCTTTACCCTGAAGGCCCAGAGCCCTGGCCCCGTTTGCCGTGGCCATGTCAAAGCCCTGCGCGGCGGTGACCGCCATGGGATCCCCGCTTGTTCCCTTGTGGAGCAGGGTCACAAGAGCCAGTTCCCGAAGCACGCTGAGACTGTTGTTGCTGGCGGCGCTGTCCGTTCCCAGGCAGAGGTTAATTCCACGCTTTTGAAGCTCTGTAACGGGCGCTATGCCGTTAGCCAGCTTAAGGTTGCTGGCGTGGTTCACGGCCACGCTAACCCCCCGCCGGGCCAGCAAATCCATGTCTTCCGGGGAAAGATGAACACAGTGGGCCGCCACGGTGTTCCTTCCCAGCAGGCCGCATCGGTCATAAAGCTCTACGGGGCTGCAGCCGTATTTCTTTTTAATGTCCTCAATCTCGCTCAGACTTTCGGAAAGATGGGTATTAATGCCCACTCCCAGCTCCCGTGCCTTTTCCGCCACGAAACACAGATATGCCTCATCGCAGGTATAGGGAGCGTGGGGGGCCAGCATGAAGCTGAGGCTGGGGGCGCCGGAAAACTCCCTGATTTCCTCCAGGGCCTCCCTCAATCGCCGCAGGCCACCTTCCGGGTCTTCCGCTCCGCCGGAGAGCCCCCGGGAGATTACCGCCCTGAGACCTAAGTCCAGGGCCGCCCTTGCGGAGCAGCCCGGGAACATATGCATGTCAAGGAAACACGTGACCCCGCCTTTTATCATCTCCATACAGGCCAGCATTGAGCCCCAGTAGGCGTCCTCGCTGCTCAAGGCGTCCTCCATGGGCATGATTTTTTTGAAAAGCCAGGTATTGAAATCCAGGTCGTCCGCCCAATTCCGGAAAGGGGTCATGTAGGCGTGGGCGTGGGCATTGACCAGGCCTGGTATCATTAGCTTACGGTCCCCGTCAATAATCCTGTCGGCGCGAAAGTTCTCAGGCTCCCTGTCCACCGAATGGATACGCTCACCGTCAATATAGAGGGTGCACTTACGGCTCACGCCGCCGGGCAGAACCGCCAAAATATCCTTTATTAGAATGCCCATTCGACACTACCCCCAATAAGCATGCAATTTATTTTATCACCTAATCCAGAGTATTACAACCAAATCTGACAGAATAACCCTTTAATAATCGTTATAATTATATCGGCGCGTTGCAACAAAACAAAAGCAAGGTTTCAGGCAGTTTGGCCTGAAACCCCGCGTTTCGGAAAAATTATCAAATTAATATTTGCCCGATAGGTCAGCCTTCCGTTTCCGGCGGACGGCAATTTTTGAACCGCCGGGTTTAATATTGGCTTATCTTGAGAATTTTATTCCGCAGGCAGGTTCTTATCGAACAAAAAGATTACTGCGGCGGATTTTGTTTCCCCGCTTTCCGGGTCAGTGAAAACGCAGTCGTGTATAAAGTTCTCCCTGTTGGACTCGCCTTTGAAAGGCTTTATTTCGTCCAGACCCAGCCATTTAAAGAAGGCCTTTCTGACGCTGCGGTTGCTTTCCCCGCAGTTGGTGCTGCTAATCTGAACCGGCAGGCCCTTATCCGCCACGGTATTGTATCTGACGCGGAAGATGGAATGTTCTTCACTGAGGCTGGAGACAGCCTGGCTGAGGAGGTCTTCAAGTATTTCCCTGTGACCTTCCTCTTCCGGGTCCAGCCTGGCCGCTTGGGTGATTATAAGCACCCTCATGCCCTGGCCGAAACCATCCTCCATGTTTTCTTCTTTAAGAATATTAAATGACTGGGGAGGAAACCTTTTATGCCACGCGGACATATATATTGGTCTCACATCTCTTTCAATAAGAAAAAGGGCAAGGCAAATTAGGATTGTTACCACCAGGTTTTCGGTTAATAAATATACGACTATTACAACTGCTATCGTCACCAGTTGAAGGAGCATAGCCCAGCCTCCCCACAGTAATTATATCTATCAAACTCTAACCCCGCACTGCCAGGGTCAGGGCAATTGCCGGAGCATTACAAACATAAGGCTATTATAGCACATTTTCTACCAATGACAACAAAAAAACAGCCCGGAGCAATCCGAACTGTTTTTTTGAAACCTATATGGACAAGAACTTTTATGCTCCTACAAGCTTCATGGCCAGCCAGGCAATACCGGTGGCGGCCGCACCTGCGGCGGCAAAAGCGGGCGCGGGCAGTTTTGCCAGCAGTCTGTGCTTCCGCCCGATGGTGCTCTTTATATAGTCATCCGCAACCCGCTGGGCTTCCCTGATAATTTCCTGCTCGCTGACCCCCTTTCGTCCAAAAAGGTCATCTCTTATTATAAAAATCGCTTCCTCGAACACTTTCGGGTCCGGTGATTTTACAACGATAATCCGTCTTTGGGTTCCTTTTACCATTCCTCTGCCCCCTTGCGGCTTATATCTGGTACTTTCTATTTGTTCCCAGTCTAACCGCTTAATGGGCGCATTATTCATTCCTGGCAACGCAATGTTTTTGATTAATCTCCCGTAGTGCCATTTTTTAATAAGGAAGGGCCATCTCCCAAACAGTCTTGGGAACCTTTGTTTATCAGTTACGCGCATCTACTCGCACCACCAATACCGTCATATCGTCCTCGCATCCGAACTCCCTTATTGCGGTCTGCAGGGCCTCCTTTGCCAATGTCTTGGTGTCATTCCCCTCCCAGTTGGACAACAGCACTCTCAGCCATTTGTCGTTATCCGCCGTCAATACCCCGTCACTGGCTATAAGAGCCAGACTACCCGGCTTGAGCCGCATGCGTACTATGTCCGGCGCGGCGCATTCACCGGCACAAAGTCCCGCAGCAAGACTTTCGCCCCGTACCCTGCGAATAAGCTTCCCATTTTTTACATATGATGGCGCCGCGCCGTATTTGTAAAAACATGTCTCTCCTGTAAACAAATCTATACACATGAGGTCAACGGTGGCATAGCCCCAGTCCTCTCCGTTTTTCAGCAGCATCACCGAGTTTAACATCTTCATGGCTAAGTCCGGACTCACTCCGGAGCGCAAGAAACTCTCAAGTATGCGAACTGTGGCCACGCTTTCCTTTGCCGCCTCATGGCCGCTGCCCATGCCGTCGGAGAGTATGACACAAAGCACTCCCTGGTCGGTCTTGAAATAGGTGCCCCGGTCGCCGCTCACCGGCTCTCCTTTCTTCTTCATGGCTGCAATGCCCACGGATACGGCCAAAGGCTCCGCCTCCACCAGGGACAGTCGCTTTGCGTTTGCAACATCATCTATACCGGGCCGGCACAGCCGCACTCCCACCACCGAGGACAGCTTGTCCAGATAATCGGAATCTTTCAACAGGTTGCGAAGCCGGCCGCTCTCAATGGTAACCCGGAGTCTTCCGCTGCGGTCACGAAAAACCGAAACATCCGCCTCTATGTCAATATTCCGTAAAAACCTGAACAGCCTGCGTTCCGCCAGAGGGTCCGGCCCGGCGCTCTTGCTAAGTTCCTCGGACACACTTTCCATTATGGACGCCAGGTCCGCATACTGGCTGTAAGCGGCGCTGCGGTTTTCCGCCAGGCGGCTTCTGAACTGGCGGCGGTACATGAGCCCCCGGAGCTCGCCGTTTACGGCGGCGATGAAAGAATATATGGAGCCGCATTTTTCAACGAAATGTTCCGGCAGGTCCTCCCGCATAAGCCGGCCCCGCCGCATCATGGCAGGCGTGGAGCTGTTCATCACCGACAGGGTATCCATGTAATTTTTCTGCCAGCAGTCGTCCCTGTTCTTGCATCTTATGCATACCGCGTCTGCCGCCCTGTCAAATATCATTGCTATATCGTTGTCGTTTCCGGACCGCTCAAGGGTAATGCGAACGGTATCGTAGAGGTCCTGAAAAGCCTCGGACATCCGCCTGATGCGCCGGGCGATATACATGCGCATTCCGGTCTCCCCGCTGCCTGTGCTGGATTGCTGCAACAGCCCTCCCACTAGATTCAGCAGTGACGAGGGCAGCATCATAAAAATTACGGAAGCCGCAAACACCTCGTATAATATCTCAATTCTAATCCCATAATTCCATGTCCAGAGTATCGCAACGGCGTCAGCCACTATATAGCTAAGGAGGAATATCAGACGGCCATGTCTGGCAAAAACCCCCGCCAGCAGTCCGGAGAAAGCATAGGCCATGGTGAAATACGGAGCGCCGCCGTATGCTATATCCATGGCAAGCCCCAGAGCCGCCCCCGCTGCGCTGCCCGCCAGTATGCCGCCCTTATATGCTGCGGTCATTACCAGCAGCACCGCCACCAGACGGCCGATGGATATGGCGTCCATAATCATAACCTCTGACAGCGCCATAAGGGCGCAGGCGAGAAATATCAACACACTGACGCCGTGCCTCAGCTCCGCCGTTTCAGTATTCCTCTCCTCCTTGGTCAACGCCTGCTTGAAGAAATAAGCAGAGGCGCCCGCAAGAGTAAGCTCCGTAATCATCAGCACCACCGCAGGAACCCCCCGCCCATTGTCAAAACTGTTGAGAAATCCTGTTACCGCCGTTATTGCCGCAGCTATCAGGGGCATAAACCACGAGGTGCCGTAGAATTTCGTGCCCTGAAACACAAAGGCAGCCGTAAACACCAAAACAGAAGTGGCCACGTATTTAATGCCATAATCAAATCCCCCGGTAACCAAATAACCCAGAGATGCTCCCAAAAGGCACATGACGCCTCCCGGCCCCGCTCCAGCCTGGGCCACCATGCCTATGCCAAAGGGCCCGCAACCGCCAAACAGCTTCGCCGCAGACATGGCATAGCCCAAAACAAAGCTTACGATATATCCCAGCACCTTCATAAAATCAGGGTATCTCTTGAATATATCTCCGCTAACCACCGCTCTTTTTAACCCAAGTACCCTTCCTCTCACAGACACGTCAGTCTCCCCCCTTAATTGTGGTTAACATAAATTATACTTATGACACCTTGAATATTTCGTCATTTTGTGCTGTAGAATATGGGTTTTTACAGCCGGGAAATGGCGGGAAAACCTAAATACAACTTGATAATCGAGGGCGATTAGACGTAGAATGCGCGTAAATCCAAAATGAGGAAAGATACATGGTACGTTTTCTATCCTGATTTGTTCAGGGCTGTCATTTTTGCCCCGCCAGAGGGATGGGCATAAAAAAGTGCGGAGCCCGAATGCTCCGCACCTGTGTTTTTTTATTAGGTTTTGTGTTTTAACCCCGGGCTTGGGCAACGGCAATAATGGCCCTTACCGCTCCCTCAATCCCGGAAACGCCGGTGTTGATGGCAATATCGTAGGCGTGTATATCCCACCACCGCTCCCCGGTGTAATACTTGTGGTAATTGGCGCGCCCCCTGTCCACCTTTACCAGCTTATCCGCCAGGCCCTTTCGTTCCATTCCGTAGACCTCTACGGCTC
>FZPS01000063.1_pt362 | contig 11953 bp, 10 predicted proteins | sample 1817821 | NCBI WGS metagenome assembly FZPS01 (sample SAMEA104158645, study PRJEB21678) | metagenome | place: Germany | collected 2015-04-21 | reverse complement strand
ATTAATGAAAAACAAAATAAAATTATTACTAGTTTATTTCATATAACAAATGATATTGAAAGAGTAGGCGATCATGCTGAAAACATTGCTGAACTTGCTCAATTTGCTATAGATGGAAAAGTTGAATTTTCAGAAATGGCTATCGACGAACTAATAACCTTATCAGAAAAGAGTTTAGGCTGTTATAAGCTTGCTTCAAGAGCAATAGAAGAAGATAACGTAGAATTTGCAAGAAAAGTTGAACCGCAAGAAGAAATGGTTGACAAATTGGAAGAAGAATTTAGAAAGACTCATATAGAAAGACTTTCACAAAATAAATGCAGTGCTAATTCAGGAGTTGTTTTCTTGGATATAATAAGTAATTTAGAAAGAATTTCTGACCATGCTTCTAATATTGCCTATGCTGTTTTAGATCAACACAAAAAAATAAAAAAAGCTTAAAAAATTAATTGATATTTTTAAATATTTTCCTTGATATTTTGTATCATTTTCGTTACAATATAAGCGGTGATACAGAATATCTTTTTTTTACGAATAACTGGGACGAAAATTGTCGTGCGGGACAATAATGTTCCCGAGGAGAGATTATAATGAGAAATCTTTCTCTGACATTACAGAAGATTATTCCAGAAGGTGTTTTGACTTTAGAGAGAAGATACGAGATTTTAAGAGCAATTAGTTATTTTCAGCCTGTTGGAAGAAGGATTTTAGCTAATCATTTAGGCATATCAGAGAGGATTATCAGAAACGAAACAGATTTTTTAAAACAAAATGTTTATATAAAAGTGACTTCTTTAGGCATGGAAATTACCCAAGAAGGACATAATATCCTTCAGGAGTTAGAAGGTTTAATATATGATTTAAGAGGACTTACTGAGCTTGAAAAACAACTTTCTAAAATATTAAATATAGATAAAGTAGTTGTTGTTCCTGGAGATACGGACAAAAATGAAATGGTTAAAAAAGACATTGGAAAAGCTGCTGCCCGTATATTTAGGGATATCATAAAACCAGGAAATACAATTGCAATTACTGGTGGGACAACTGTGGCACAAATGATTAATTCATTTCAGCCATTAAATAATAATTACGAAGATGTTTTTGTTCTTCCTGCCCGAGGTAGTATTGGTAATAAGGTAGAATATCAATCAAATACTTTGGCATCTCAATTAGCATATAAATTAGGTGCCGATTATAAACTTTTAAATATTCCAGATCATTTAAGTAAAAAATCTTTAGAGAGTATTAGTAAGGAACCTGAAATTAAAGACACACTTCAAAAGGTTTCTAATACAGATATATTAATTTTTGGTATAGGTAATGCTCTTAAGATGGCAAAAAGGAGAGGGCTTTTAGAACCTGTTATTGATTTTTTAAGACGTAAAGAAGCTGTTGCTGAAGCCTTTGGTTATTACTTTAATCTTGAGGGGGAAATAGTATATAATTCCCGTTCAGTAGGAATACAATTGGATGAAATTAAAAATATTTCCTATATGATTGCTGTAGCTGGTGGTTCATCTAAGGCAGAAGCAATTATGGCGGTAGAACATCTTCTTAAAAAGGGTTGTATAGTCATGGATGAAGGTGCAGCCAATGAAATCATCCGATATAAAAGAAATAAATAAGTTAGATTATTGTAAGCATATTTTATGTTTACAATTATAATAAATTAAATTTTATAGGAGGAATGTAAAAATGGCAAAAATTGCAATCAATGGTTTTGGACGTATTGGAAGAAATGCTTTCAAAATAGCAGTAGCAAAAGGAATGGACATAGTAGCAATAAACGATTTAACTGATGCAAGTACTTTAGCGCATTTATTAAAATATGATACTTGTTTTGGAAAATTTGAAGGTACTGTTGAAGCTAAAGAAGGTGCTTTAGTTGTTAATGGAAAAGAAATCAAAGTATTAGCAGAAAGAAATCCTGCTGATCTACCCTGGAAAGAACTTGGAGTAGATATTGTAATCGAGGCTACAGGTATTTTCAGAAAGAAAGAACAAGCTCAATTACATATTGATGCAGGTGCAAAGAAAGTTATCATTTCAGCTCCTGGAAAAGGAACTAAATCAATCGTTATGGGAGTTAATGAAAACGACTACAATCCTGCAGAAGATAATATCGTTGACAACGCATCTTGTACTACAAACTGCTTAGCTCCATTTGCTAAAGTTCTTCATGATAAATTTGGAATTAAAAGAGGAATTATGACAACTGTTCACTCTTATACAAATGACCAAAGAATTTTAGACTTACCTCACAGTGATTTAAGAAGAGCTCGTGCTGCTGCAGAATCTATTATTCCTACAACAACTGGAGCTGCTGAAGCAGTTGCAAAAGTTATTCCTTCTCTTAAAGGAAAATTAACAGGTATGGCTATGCGTGTTCCTACACCTACAGTATCTGTTGTTGACTTAACTGCAGAATTAGAAAAAGATGTAACTGTAGAAGAAGTAAATGCTGCTCTTAAAGCTGCTGCTGACGATGTAGTATTAGGTTATACAGAAGAGCCATTAGTATCTGTTGACTTTAAAAAAGATCCTCGTTCTTCTATCATTGATGGTTTATCAACTATGGTTATTGAAGGAAATATGGTTAAAGTTGTTTCTTGGTATGACAATGAATGGGGATACTCTAATAGAATTGTTGACTTAACTAATTATATTGCAGAACGTCTATAATTTATAATAGCTATAGACCTTAAGGTCCGGTTTTGTAGTAGTATCTATAGGACCGGACCTTGTTTATCATTAAAATATTTGGATAATATTCACATTGAAAAAATTACCGAGGAGGGAATATAAATACCATGTTAAATAAAAAATCCGTAGATGATATTCAGGTTAAAGGTAAAAGAGTATTAGTTCGCTGTGATTTTAACGTACCAATTATCGATGGAAAAATTACAGATGAAAATAGATTAGTTGCTGCATTACCAACTATTAAGAAATTAGTTAATGACGGTGGGAAGGTAATATTATGTTCTCATTTAGGAAAACCTAAAGGAGAACCAAAGCCAGAATTATCTTTAGCTCCTGTTGCTAAAAGATTAAGTGAATTATTAGAAAAAGAAGTTGTATTTGCAAAAGATGATAATGTAGTAGGCGAAAATGCTAAAAAAGCAGTAAGTGAAATGAAAGAAGGAGATATTGTTCTTCTTGAAAATACAAGATATCGTAAAGAAGAAACAAAGAATATCGATGATTTTAGCAAAGAACTTGCTAGTCTTGCAGATGTATTTGTTAATGATGCTTTTGGTACAGCTCACAGAGCTCACTGCTCCAATGTTGGAGTTACAAACTTTATCGAAGGAGATTGTGCTGTAGGATACTTAATGCAAAAAGAAATTGAATTCTTAGGTAACGCAGTTAACAATCCTCAAAGACCTTTTGTAGCAATTTTAGGAGGAGCAAAAGTATCCGATAAAATTAATGTAATCAATAATCTTCTTGAAAAAGTAGATACTTTAATTATTGGTGGAGGTATGGCATATACTTTCTTAAAAGCAATGGGATTTGAAGTAGGTAATTCACTTCTTGAAGAAGATAAGATAGATTATGCTAAAGAAATGATTGAAAAGGCTAAAGAAAAAGGAGTAAACTTCTTGCTTCCTGTTGATAATGTTGTAGCAAAAGAATTTAAAAACGATACAGATTTTAAAGTGGTTCAAAGAGGTGGAATTGAAGCTGATTGGGAAGGCTTAGATATTGGACCTGAAACAAGAAAGCTTTATGCTGATGCTGTAAAAGATGCAAAAACTGTTGTTTGGAATGGACCTATGGGAGTTTTCGAATTTGAAAACTTTGCAAAAGGAACTATTGCAGTAGCTGAAGCTTTAGCAAAAATTGATGCAACAACAATTATCGGTGGTGGAGATTCAGCAGCTGCAGTTAATCAATTAGGATTTGGAGATAAAATGAGTCATATTTCTACCGGTGGCGGTGCTTCTTTAGAATTCCTTGAAGGTAAAGAATTACCTGGTGTAGCCGCTGCAGACGATAAATAATTATAGGAGGTTATTATGCGCAAAAAAATAATTGCTGGTAACTGGAAAATGAATAAAACTCCAGATGAAGCGGTAAAACTAGTTGAAGAATTAAAGCCCTTAGTTAATACAGATAAAGTTGATGTAGTGTTTTGTCCGCCTTTTGTATGTCTTCCTGGAGTAATAGAAGCAGTAAAAGGTAGCCATATTGCAGTTGGAGCTCAAAATATGTATTTTGAAGAAAGTGGTGCTTATACTGGAGAAGTATCACCACAAATGTTAACTAACTTAGGTGTAAAATATGTTATTTTAGGACATTCTGAAAGAAGAGAATACTTTAATGAAACAGATGAAATCGTTAATAAAAAAGTACTTAAAGCAATTGAACATAACTTGATTCCTATTATTTGTGTAGGAGAAACTTTAGAACAAAGAGAACAAGGAATTACTATTGATTTAGTTCGTTTACAAACTAAAATTGCTTTAAAGGATGTTTCAGCAGATAAGGCAAAAGAAGTTATTATAGCTTATGAGCCAATATGGGCTATTGGAACAGGTAAGACTGCTAGCTCTGAGCAAGCTGAAGAAGTTTGTAAGGCTATTCGTGAAGTTGTAGCTGAAATTTACGACTCATCTGTTGCAGAAGCAATCCGCATTCAATATGGCGGCAGTGTTAATGCTTCTAATGCAAAAGAACTTTTTGAAATGAACAATATTGACGGGGGCTTAGTCGGAGGAGCAAGCTTAAAAGTTGATTTTAGTAAAATTGTAAATTATAATGACTAAGAAACACCATAGAAGGAGTATTGTAATGATTAAGAAACCAACAGTACTAATGATACTTGACGGTTTTGGACTAAATGACCGCTGCGACGGCAATGCCATATGCCAAGGGAAAACACCTATAATAGATGATATAATGAAAAAGTATCCCTTTGTAAAAGGCTATGCTAGTGGAATGGATGTAGGACTTCCAGAAGGACAAATGGGTAATTCTGAAGTAGGCCATCTTAATATCGGAGCAGGTCGTATTGTATATCAAGAACTGACAAGAATCACAAAATCCATAAAAGACGGAGATTTCTTTAAAAATCCTGAATTACTTAGTGCAGTAAATAACTGCAAAGAAAATAATTCATCCCTTCATTTATATGGACTTTTATCCGACGGAGGGGTACACAGTCACAACACTCATTTATATGCCTTGTTAGAATTAGCTAAGAAAGAAGGTTTGTCTAAGGTATATATTCATGCTTTCTTGGATGGTAGGGATACTCCACCAGCTTCAGGAAAGGATTATGTAGCAAAACTCCAAGAAAAAATCAATGAAATTGGAGTAGGTAAAATTGCTACAGTTATGGGAAGATACTATGCAATGGACAGGGATAACCGTTGGGAAAGAGTAAAACTTGCTTATGACGCAATGGTTTTAGGAGAAGGGGATAAATGTTCTGATCCTGTTGAAGCTGTCCAAATATCTTATGATAATGAAGTCTATGATGAATTTGTAGTTCCAACAGTGATAACAACTGCTAATGAGCCTGTTGCAACTATTCAAGCTAATGACTCAATTATCTTCTTTAATTTCAGACCTGACAGGGCAAGACAAATAACAAGATGTTTTTGTGATGAAGACTTCGATAAATTTGAAAGAGCTAAAGGGTTTTTACCTATTAAATATGTCACTTTTACTGAATATGACGTTACAATAAAAAACAAAGCGGTTGCTTTTAAGCCTACACAATTAACAAAGACTCTTGGAGAATATTTGTCTGAAAATGGTTTAAAACAATTGCGTTTAGCTGAAACAGAAAAGTATGCTCATGTTACTTCTTTCTTTAACGGAGGAATACAAAAACCTTATGATGGAGAAGATAGAATATTAGTAGATTCTCCAAAGGTTGCAACTTATGACCTTAAGCCTGAAATGAGTGCAATAGAAGTTACTGATAAACTTGTAGAGGCTATTCTTTCTAATAAATATGACTTAATTGTTGTAAACTATGCAAATCCAGATATGGTAGGACATACAGGTATTTTGGAAGCAGCAGTTAAAGCTATTGAAACCATAGATACTTGTGTTGGAAGAGCAGTGGATGCATTATTAAAAGTAGATGGTCAAATGTTTATTTGTGCAGACCATGGTAATTCAGAGCAATTAGTTGATTATGAATCTGGCGAACCTTTTACAGCTCATACTACTAATCCTGTTCCCTTTATTTTAGTTAATGCTGGAAAAGGAATAGCTTTAAGAGAAGGTGGAAGACTAGCAGACATAGCACCTACTCTTCTAGATTTAATGGATATGGAAAAGCCGGAAGAAATGACCGGTAGTTCACTCTTAGTAAAAAACTAATAAAAATAAATACTATCATTTTAAAATTGAAAGGAGAAACAAAATGAAAGGATATTTAGAAATTTTAGACGTATTTGCAAGAGAAGTATTAGACTCAAGAGCTAATCCTACTGTAGAAGTAGAAGTTGTTGTAGATGCAGGAGGAAGACAAGTTTTAGGAAGAGCAGCAGTTCCTTCAGGAGCTTCTACAGGTGCTTTTGAAGCTGTAGAACTTAGAGATGGTGGAGACAGATATGTAGGTAAAGGCGTGCAAAATGCAGTAGATAATGTTAATAATATTATCGCTGAAGAAATTATCGGAATGAATGCTCTTGATCAAGTAGAAATTGACAATAGAATGATTGAATTAGATGGAACACCTAACAAATCTAAATTAGGAGCTAACGCAATTCTTGGAGTATCTATGGCTGTTGCAAAAGCAGCTGCTGAAGCATTAGATATGCCTTTATATCAATACCTTGGTGGATTTAATGCTAAAGTATTACCTGTTCCTATGATGAACATCTTAAATGGTGGGGAACATGCAGACAATACTGTAGATTTACAAGAATTTATGATTATGCCTGTAGGAGCTAAATCCTTTAGTGAAGGTTTAAGAATGTGTTCAGAAGTATATCACAGCCTTAAGAAAGTATTAAATGACAAAGGTTTATCTACAGCAGTAGGTGACGAAGGTGGATTTGCTCCAGACTTAGCTTCTTCTGAAGAAGCAATTCAAGTAATTATTGATGCAGTTGAAAAAGCTGGATACAAACCTGGTGAAGATATCCGTATTGCAATTGATGCAGCTGCTTCAGAATTATATAATGAAGAAACAAAAGCTTATCATTTCCCTGGCGAAAGCAAAATGAAGGGCAAAGAAATCGTAAGAACTTCAGAAGAAATGGTTGCTTACTACGAAGATTTAGTAAATAAATTCCCAATTATCTCTTTAGAAGATGGATTAAACGAAGAAGACTGGGATGGATGGAAGTTATTAACTGAAAGATTAGGTAAGAGAATTCAATTAGTTGGAGACGACTTATTTGTAACTAATACTGAAAGATTATCTAAAGGAATTGAATTAGGAGTAGGGAATTCAATTTTAATTAAGGTAAATCAAATTGGTACATTAACTGAAACATTTAACGCAATTCAAATGGCTAACAGGGCTGGAATGACTGCAGTTGTTTCTCATAGATCAGGAGAAACTGAAGATGCAACTATTGCTGACATTTCTGTGGCAGTAAATGCAGGACAAATTAAAACTGGTGCACCTTGTCGTTCTGACCGTGTTGCTAAATACAATCAATTACTCCGCATCGAAGAAGAATTAGGCGATGTAGCAGAATATCCTGGATTAAAAGCATGGTTTAACCTTAATTAATATGAACTTTTAATCAATAAAAATTATTTATGATTTATTAAAGATTTTTTAGTGTAAATTAGGATGCCTGGTTTAGCCAGGTATCCTAATCTTTTTTATTACAGGCAATAAAAATACTTCCAAGCAGATCATCTAATTACAGTCTGTTTTGGAAGTATGTTCAGGAAAGTTATCTTATTCAGGCATTTGTAATATTTTTTACTCTTGAGCTAATACATCAAAATGATAATAATCACACTCCAAAGTGAAGCCACACATACGGTTATCATCAAAATCAATAGAGAGCTCATATTTTTCATCTTCTGTTTTATAACTGAATGATTTTATTTTATCACCCAGGCAGTTGCATTATATGGTTTTCCATATGCATTAAGGACTTCTTCCGGGCTGGCACCAAAAGTGATTCCTTTTGGTAAAATAATATCAACGTAGTTATCTTCATCATAGATCGTGCGCATGTAAACTTCACAAACCCAAGCCTTATCAAGACTGACAGGAGGTGATGAATAATACGGATTAAAAACATCAACCATAATATTAGCACCTTTTCCATTATTACTAAGAAAATAAAAATCGATTTGCTCTTCATACTGTACTTCAGTTGGAGGGTCATAAAGGTAGCTATGTACTATATCTTCGATTTCTGTCCACTTAAAAGGTAATGTAAATTTTTTGCCATCAATTTTAATTTCAAAGGTATCTATTGCGAGATATGAGTCGGGATCTTCTAAAAGAGCCTCTATATCTTCCACTTGTACTTCAGAAAGTTCATCGTTTGCATTGACCGAATTGTTTTTGGAAAGATCATCATTAGTATTTACTTGATTGGTTTCGGAATTGTTATCAGAATTTGATGTCTGATTGGTTTCCTTTTTACTGCAGGCAGTAAAAGCAATTGTCAAAATGACAATGATTAATAAATAAATGAACGCGTGTTTCTTTTTCGTTTTTTATTACCTCCTCTTTTACGTCTATAATTTAATGATCGCTTTTAGTTTTTGAAAGTGATTTCAAATCATGCATTATAAATCTATCCGGACAATAGAATTGTTTTGATCATTATCCAGAATGCTTACAGTTATTGATGATTCCTCCTTTCATAGAATACATATAGAAACATTTTAATCATGTTGAGTAGTAAATCAAGAAAAAAGATACAATTTAGAAACAATTCAATATTAATTGCAAGCTATTTACTTATTTTTATTGCACAATTTATTACTTTATGCTAATATGTTAATGTCAAGAATTTAGGAGGGGTACAAATGAATACTCTTACAATTATTATAACGGTGGTTTATGTATTATTAGCAATAGGACTTATTACAATTGTAATGCTTCAAGAAGGAAAATCAGCAGGTTTAGGAAGCATTACAGGTGGAAGTTCAGAATCTTACTGGGGAAAAAATAAAGGCTTTTCCTTAGAAGGTCAACTTGAAAGAATTACAAAAATAGGAGCAGGATTATTTATCGTTCTTGCGTTAGTTCTTAATATTTTAATAAAATAAAACACACTTATTAAGTGTGTTTTATTTTATTTATTCATGTTTAGTTTTGTTAATAATTGATATACTAAAGATAAATAGTTTTTTGCTAAAAAAGAGGTGAAAATAATGGAAACAGTAGAAAGAATAGAAGAAAAGAAACAATTGATTCTTGATTTAATGCAGCATAAAGATTACAAGCCTATGAAAATTAAAGAGCTTAGTATACTTTTGCAAGTACCAAATAATGAAAGAACCCTTTTGGAAGAGGTTTTAGATCAGCTTATTTTGGAAGGCAAAATTATTAGAACAAAAAGAGGTAAATACAGCCTTCCTGAAACTTTAAATATGGTTATAGGTATTTTTCAAGGTAATGCTAAAGGATATGGTTTTTTAATCTTAGAAGATAGTGATTCTAATGATATATTTATCCCTGCTGATAGAGTTAATGGTGCTATGCACAAGGACAAAGTATTATGTAAAATAATTAAGTCTGAACATGGTGGAAGAAAGGCTGAAGGGGAAGTTGTACAAATTCTTGAAAGAGGTTCAAAACAAATCGTAGGTACATACGAAAAAAGCAAAAATTTTGGTTTTGTAATTCCTGATGGCAAAAATTTTTCTAGAGATATTTTTATTCCTAAAGGTGATAGTTTAGGAGCAGTTACTGGCCATAAGGTAGTTGTAAAAATCACTGATTGGGGAAAGGACAGAAGAAATCCTGAAGGAGAAATAATTGAAATCTTAGGCCATATTAATGATCCTAAAACCGATATACTAGCTATTATTAAGGAATTTGACATGGACTTGGATTTTCCTGAAGAACTAATGAAAGAGTTAGAATCCATTCCTGAGGAAGTTACTAAGGACGATATCCAAGGAAGAGAAGATTTAAGAGATGTAAGAATGGTTACCATCGATGGAGAAGATGCTAAAGACTTAGATGATGCTATTTCTTTAGAAAAGCTTCAAAATGGTCTATATAGACTAGGAGTTCATATTGCAGATGTATCTCATTATGTTAGAGAAAATACTGCCTTAGATAAAGAAGCTTTTAAGAGAGGAACTAGTGTTTATTTAGTTGATAGGGTTATACCAATGCTTCCTCATAAACTTTCTAATGGCATTTGCTCATTAAATGAAGGGGAAGATAGACTTGCACTTAGCTGTATCATGGATATAGATAGCAGTGGAATTGTAAAAAATCATAGAGTGGTAGAATCGCTTATTAATATAGATAAGCGGATGACTTATAATGATGTTAAAAAAATTCTAGAGGATAAAGATAAAGAATTAATAAACAAATATGAAGCATATGTTGACTTTTTTAAGCTTATGGAAGAGTTATCTGTTATCCTTAGAAATAAAAGAGTAAAAAGAGGAGCAATTGATTTTAACTTTGAAGAAGCAAAGATTAGCTTAGATGAAGAAGGTAGAGCTATTGATGTACAAGTAGTAGAAAGAAATATAGCAACTAGAATCATCGAAGAATTTATGCTAATATGTAATGAAACAATAGCAGAGGATTATTTTTGGAGAGGACTTCCTTTTATATACCGTTCTCATCAAGACCCGGATCCTGAAAAAATATTAAAACTATCTACATTTATTCATAATTTCGGCTATAGGATTAAAGGAGCAAATAATGTTCATCCAAAGGATTTACAAAAGATTTTGTGGGATATTGAAGGAAAGCCCGAGGAAGCGGTTATTAGCCGCTTGGTTCTTCGCTCTATGCAGCAGGCAAGATATACTTTTAACAATGATGGGCATTTTGGTTTAGCAGCTAAATATTACTGCCATTTTACTGCCCCAATTAGAAGGTATCCAGACCTACAAATTCATAGAATTATAAAGGCTGCGATAAATGAAAAACTAGATAATAGGGCGAATAATAGACTTAATAAGAAGATTCCAGAGGTTGCCAAACATTGTTCCATTAGAGAAAGAATTGCTGAAGAAGCCGAAAGACAAACAGAACAACTTAAAAAAGTTGAGTTTATGAAAGATAAAATAGGCCAGGAATTTGATGGTATTATTTCAGGCCTTACTTCTTGGGGTATGTATGTAGAGTTACCCAATACAATTGAAGGCTTAATCCATGTTACAGAAATGGATGATGATTATTATATCTTTGATGAACAGCATTATTTATTTATTGGTGAAAGAAGAAAGAAAATATATCGTTTAGGAGATAAGATTAGGGTAAAAGTGCTTAAAGCTGATACCATTCAAAGAACTATTGATTTTTCAATAGTATTACCTGATGATGATGATGCAGAAGAAGAATAAATACTAGAAAACAAATAAATAACCCCAAAAAAATGGGGTTATTTTTCATTAATATATTTAACTGCATAATCTATAATATCTTCATTATTATACTTAATATCTGGTTCAATACCAGTTCCTTGGATGTTATTGTTTTTTGGAGTGTTCCAAAGCATTACAGTTGCTTTTACAGCAAAATCATTTTTTAGTTTCATAGTAAGCTGTCCAGTTCCTTTTCCATAGCTGGTATCCCCTATTAATACTACGTTGTCTAGATTGTCTTTTAAGGCAGCTATAAAACCTTCCGCAGAGCTTGCGGTATTATTATCTTGAAGAATAATTATGTTATCATATATTAATTCTTGCTTATTTTTGCTTTTTACAGTCTTTGTGAAAAGTTTTGATCGGGTATTATCATAGGAAATAATCTTATCTTCAGGAAGAAATAAGCCTGACATATAATTTAGTACAGCTACGTCACCACCGGGAT